>Ga0208494_1000073_pt1 | contig 36583 bp, 36 predicted proteins | sample CryBogmetaGMA10M_FD_184544 | JGI IMG/M metagenome (GOLD analysis project Ga0208494, IMG submission 184544) | Freshwater microbial communities from Crystal Bog, Wisconsin, USA - MA10M (SPAdes) | ecosystem: Environmental > Aquatic > Freshwater > Lake | place: Crystal Bog, Wisconsin, USA...
GCCGCAATTTCCGCGGTCGTCTCATATTTTCTGGCGAGCCTTCTCTCCCTGTATTATCTGAGAATGAATGCGTCCAGGTATAATTTAAACTGGTCACACATGATTCCCAATTTCTCCATAATAGCCTCTATCTATCAGACGGGATTCCCTACAGTTATCATGAACTTTTTCTTTAGTCTCGTCATGATAGTTTACAATCATGTCCTTGGAGCCTTCGGACCCATGGCCATCGCAGCCCTTGGTCTCTGTTTCCGGATCAACCACCTTGTCATTATGGTTTTATTCGGCATGGGACACGGTATAATGCCCATGGTTGGTTTCAGCGAGGGCGCCGGACTCCATAAACGGCTCATGGAAACGGTTAATGTTGCCGTCAAGATATCTGTCCTTTTCTCAACAACGGCGTTTGTGATTCTTGAAGTATTTGCCTACCCTATTCTGCTCCTTTTCACGAGTGATCAGGAACTGCTCACTATTGCTGTGCCTGCCGTGAGGATATTTGCCACCATGCTTCTCTTAGGTGGTCCGATTATTGTGTGGATTAATATGTTTATTGGCCTGGGCAAGGGATTGACATCCATGCTTTTATTAATGATGCGTGACACCCTACTTCTTATACCCATGCTTCTCTTTCTTCCGTCGCTCTTTGGATTAACGGGCGTATGGGCGGCGCAACCCATCGCGAATTTGCTCGCCTTCTTTGTAATCTTATTCTGGAAGAAAAGAGAGTTCCGCATGATTGAAGAAAAGATTTGATGTTCTGCAGATTATATCTCGCGCCCGCTCTAAAGAAAACATGTTCCTCCCACATATCAGAATTTCCGCGTCACCGGCCAATGATTATGATAATAATTGATAGGGGGTACGGCTTATCCTTCCATGTGGCATGCCACGAAATGTCCGCCACCACGGTCTTTCAACTCCGGGTCGTCCTTATCACATATTTCAACCCTGGCGGGGCACCGGGGATAAAATGGACATCTTCCCGGACCATCGGTCGTGCCTGTAATCTCTCCCTCCCGCATCAACCGCTGCTTCTTTCTTCCGGGATCAGGCGCCGGCACCGCTGACAGAAGTTCTATAGTGTACGGATGCAGCGGGTGTTCGTAGAGTTCTTGATTATCTGCAAGCTCGACGATCTTACCGAAATGCATCACCGCAACCCTGTCGCTCACATGCCTTACCACACTGAGATCATGCGAAATAAATATGTAGGTCAAATTAAATTCTTTCTGCAGATCTTTGAGAAGGTTCAATATCTGAGCCTGGATAGACACATCGAGTGCGGAAACCGGCTCATCGGCAACGATCAATTGTGGTTTAAGAATAATGGCTCTTGCGATACCGATACGCTGCCTCTGACCGCCGCTGAACTCATGAGGATACCTATCCTTCTGTTCCCTCGTCAGCCCGACGATATCCATAATACGGGCGACCTCAAGGGCCCTTCCCTCACGATCATTTATCTGATTGATGAGGAGCGGTTCCCCGATGGTGCTCCCTGCCGTTCTTCGGGGATTCAGAGATGCATATGGATCCTGAAAAATAATCTGAACCTTCTTGCGGTAGGCTTTCAGATCCTTGCCAGATAATTTGAAGATGTCTTCACCTTCAAAGAAGATCCTGCCTTCCGTAGGCAGATCGAGCCTCATAATCAGTCGTGCGAGAGTAGATTTCCCGCAACCGCTCTCACCGACAAGCCCCAGTGTTTCACCGCTGTATATTTTGAGGGACACGCCGTCAACAGCCTTGACGGAGGCTCGTTCTCTCGCGAGGAATTCGGCACGGACGTTATAGTATTTTTTTATTCCCTGAATATCGACCAAGACCATCTTCATTTTTGTTCATAAAGCCAACAGTGTACTTTATGCATAGGCAAATGTTCCTTCAATTGCGGCTCCTCCTCCCTGCAAATTTGCATTGTGTGAGGGCATCTGTCCTGAAAAGTGCATCCTCTGGAAAGATTATGAAGACCAGGGACAACACCGGGTATAACTTTCAGATGTTCATCCCGTCCCCAAGGAGCATCAATTTTCGGAATCGATTCCATGAGGCCCACTGTATACGGGTGAAGCGGTGTGGAGAAGAGGTTCTCCACAGAGGTGTATTCAACAACCTGCCCGGTATACATGACGGCCACATGCTCTGCAGCTTCTGCTATCACGCCAAGATCATGGGTAATCAGAATTACCGATGTTCCTATATCTTTTTTCAGTCTGCCTATGAGTTCAAGAATCTGCGCCTGGATGGTCACATCAAGGGCTGTTGTCGGCTCATCTGCAAGCATAAGCCTGGGACCGCAGCAAAGTGCCATGGCGATCATGACCCTCTGACGCATGCCGCCACTCATCTGATGGGGGTAATTCCTGACGATTGTCTCGGGCGAGGGCATCCCCACAAGGGAGAGCATTTCCATGGCGCGGTCCATGGCCTCTTTCCGTCCCAGCGCCAAATGCAGCTTTATAATCTCGGTGATCTGATCGCCAATACGCAAGACGGGATTCAGTGAAGTCATCGGCTCCTGGAAAACCATGGAGATATCCTTGCCCCTGATTCTGCGCATTTCTTCACTATCAAGCTTTAGAAGATCCACGCCATTAAAGAAGACATTACCGGAAACGATCTTGCCGGGCGGGTTTGGTATCAAACGCAGAATGGACAGGGCAAGTACCGTTTTTCCACAACCGGACTCGCCAACGACTCCCAGTGTATCCCCTTCATCGATAGCAAGGTCGAGACGATCAACAGCCTTTATCACACCATAGTCTGTATTGAAATGGGTGCTGAGGTTTTTGATTTCAAGAAGCATCCCCATAGGTCGTCAATTTTTACTCCGTTTCTGCCAGTCTTTCAGGAATTGCACCATCAAGCGGACACCAACACCGGAAGCCCCTTTCGGAATATAAGGCTTGTCCCGTGTAAGCCATGCCGGGCCAGCTATATCTAAATGCACCCAGGGGTATTTGCCTACAAACTTGCTTAGAAATGCAGCGGCTGTTATTGCCCCACCAGGTCTTCCGCCGTGATTTTTATAATCCGCCACATCGCTCTTTATCAACTCATGATAATCTTCCCATAGAGGGAGCTCCCAGACCTTCTCGTCTGTGGCATTTGCTGCATCCTGGATCTTATGCTTCAGCCTATCATCCGTTCCCATCATTCCCGTTACGTGATCGCCCAGGGCAATAACGCAGGCGCCAGTCAATGTAGCAAGATCAATAATAGCTGCCGGCTTGAACCTTCCGGCATAGGTAAGCGCGTCGGCCAGAATCAGGCGGCCTTCTGCGTCCGTGCTTAAGACTTCAATAGTCTGACCCGATAATGATTTTAGAATATCGCCTGGTTTATACGCCCTTCCGCCAGGCAGGTTCTCCGTAGCAGGTATCAGGCCGACAGCATTGACTTTGAGACTCAAATCGGCGGCTGCCATTATGGCGCCCATGACCGCGGCACCCCCTGCCATGTCGGATTTCATCTCATCCATCTTCTCCGATGGCTTTATTGATATACCGCCGCTATCGAAGGTCAATCCCTTGCCGACCAGAGCCACAGGCGGATCAGACTTTTTTCCTCCCCGGTATTCCAGGATGATGAACTTCGCCGGCTCCTCACTTCCCCTGGCAACGCCCAAAAAGGCGCTCATGCCGATCTTATTCATCTCCGTCTCATTAAGCACCTTTAGTTTAACATTCCTTCTCTTGGCAATCTTACGCGCTTCATGAGCCATATCTGTCGGCGTCATTTCGTTTCCCGGAGCGGACACCATATCCCTGGCGAAGCATACAGCGCACGAGATAATCTCTGCCTCCTTGGCTGCAGCTCTTATAATATTATATGCTTTTTCGTTTTCTTCGATTATTGTAAATTTTTTTATCGCTCTTATTTTATCCCTGTCGATCGTTTTGAAGGATGTATATTGATAAAGGCCGAGGGAAACGCCCTCTACAACAGCCCTGGCTATCCCGTCACGAGGCCTATTGGAAAAAATAAAATCCAGCGACGTGGAAAACCCTTTAATCTTGAGTGATCTTACGCACCGAGCCGCCGTCGCGAATGCACCCCTCAATTTTTCCGTGGTGAAATCCGCTTTTTTACCGACACCCACCAGGACAATGCGCTTTGCAGGTATGATTCCCCCTGTATACCTCACAGATAACTCAAAAAGCTTGCCTGCAAAATCCCCCGCACCGATTATCTGTTTTATCAATCCACCGCTCTTTTTATCCAGAAGCTTCACTTTACCCTGCAGTTCTCTTCGACCTTCAAAGCATGGTACAATTACCGCCTCTGTCCTGAACTCAGTAATCTCCCCTTTCTTAACAACAATTTTCATGTCGCCTCCTGATTACAGAAAATTAGCCATCCACACGGTGGAAATTTGCTGACTGAAAAACTTAATTTAATCTTATTTGTCAGAACGAATCCCCGTTATACGCGAAGAAATAGCCTGTGCTGCCAATACGCCACTTGCCGATGCCTGCAATAAGCCCCTCGTGATCCCGGCTCCGTCGCCGATGGCAAAAAGATTCTTCACTTTTGTTTCCATTTCCCGTGATACTTCTATGCGGTTCGAATAAAATTTGACTTCGACTCCATAAAGCAGGGTGTGCCGGGAATAAACTCCGGGCGCAAGTCTATCAAGGGCCTGCAGCATTTCGATGATACTCTGCAAGTGACGATACGGAAATACGAAACTGAGATCGCCCGGTGTAGCTTGCAAGAGTGTTGGTCTTGTCAGGCAGTGGTCGATGCGATCTCGCGTGGATCTCCTGCCGGCAAGTAAATCTCCCAGTCTCTGAATTATCGCACCACCGCCCAAGAGGTTTGCCAGTCTCGCTATGTAGCGGCCGTATGCGATGGGATCGCGGAAAGGTTCCGTAAAGGTACTGCTTACGAGAATAGCAAAGTTGGTGTTATCACTTTTTCGTTTGGCATAACTATGACCATTTACTGTGGTTATGCCTTCACTTTCTTCAATGACTACTTCTCCGTAAGGATTCATACAAAAGGTGCGAACCTTATCATCAAATGTTTTTGAATAATAAATGAGCTTTGGTTCGTAGGTAATGTCCGTTATTTTTTTGAGGATCGTTGCGGGTAATTCTACACGGACGCCAATGTCTACCGGGCTCGACGTTGTTCTCAGTTCGAGCGATTCCGCTTCCCCCTTCATCCAATTGGCCCCTACCCTTCCCGGCGCGGCAACAACGTATTTGCTCTTTATGATCTGACCATCCGCAAGCTTCACACCCTTGATTTGCCCATTTTCTTCAATCAATGATTGAACCTGGCAGCATGTTTTGACTTCAACTTTACCGTCAAGAGCCTTTCTCATGTTACTTAAAACTCGCTGACAGTTTTCCGTGCCAATATGACGAATAACTGTTGGAATAAATGCGAGCCCTGCAAGACTGGCCTGATCAGCAATTTCTTCAACAGACGCTGTTGAGTCTCCGAATATGCGGTCCGGCGCTCCATATTTGACGAAGATTTCATCTGTGTTCTTCAGGAGATGTGTGAGGTCGTTTTTATCGAGAAATTCTGAAAGATAGCCGCCTACCTCCGTAGAGATATTAAGCTTGCCGTCACTGTAAGCACCGGCGCCTCCCCATCCGCAGAGGACGTCTCTTGCGTCGCGTCTTGTACGTTTCTCAAGTTCATTGCCCTGATCAAAGAGGATGACCTCTTCGATGCCGTTTTCCGCAAGGGTCAGTGCCGTAAAAATCCCCGCCGGACCGCAACCTATTATTATAACCCGGTAGTCCATATATTTAAAAGCCTGCCTCCTTCTTCTGTATTTTCCGTCTGGAGAATGTCATATTTTATCCCTTAAATCAAGCTCCTTGGGTGACGCGACTCCATATCAATAAGAGCATTGCCGATACGACTTATGAACGTGCACTGAAATGCTTTGGCGAGCAGGGTGTCATCGACATGCTCGGCGTTAACGGTTATTACACTTTTCTGGCGATGATCATGAACGGTACGCGCACGGCCGCGCCTGATGGCAAGCCCGCGCTCCTGAAGGCATTTCCGAAGTGAGAATGACAGGAATTCGGCCTGCATTTATTTGGAGCGGTTTCACGTAAATTTATGGGTGAGCTCTTTGCCTGTTGATTGCGGCGATTCATCCTTCAACTACCGCCTCTTTGTGCAGGCAAAGCTTATGAGAAATATTAATATTATTGTTCGCGATTATTTTCGATTGATGAGATAGATCTGTTCAGTGTTTCTTTAGTGCTTCAGAGATGATAAGAAAGATGAGTGTGAGGATAGCCATAAGGATGGCCATCAATCCCGGCATTAATCTGGCCCATTTGGTAGACAACGGCGCCGTGAGATGCGGCTCTTTTTTCTGGATGGGTGTGTGACTGACTTCAGAAGACGCTTTCTTGTGTATTCTGTGAGACCGCGTCTCCAGTTCTTTCATCTCTTTTTTATAATCGGTTAAATTTTTTTTCATAGTTCTTCTGAATCCGGTCTAAACATAAGAGGAGGGCGCTCGTTGGAAGCCGGCGCCCTCCTCTAACTCATTCTTAGAAGCGGATTTCTCCTGCACTGCACAATTTAGGATCTTTGCTTTCCGGTCCTTCCTCGCCGGCAGGCATTACGCTCAGTACCGGGCACTGGGAATAGTTCACAACCCTGTCCGCCGTACTGCCGAAGATTCTTCTGTTGTAGGCCATCTTACGGCTGTTGGTACCGATAACGATAAGGTCTATATTGTTCTCCCGCTGAAATTTCAGGATTTCCTCGTCGGGGACTCCCGTTAACAATCGGTACTCGACGTTCTTGTATCCACCAAGTCCCAATGTACAACACTGTTGCAGCTCCTGTTTGGACTTTTCTTCCATGGTCTTTTTGAGCTCGCTCAGATTAACTTTCGGGGCATACCATGCAGTCATCTTGCCTACGTCGTGAATTACATGGACCACATATAGTTTTGCTCCATACCGCTCTGCCAGGTCTGCCGCATATGCAGTTGCCTGCGCGGCGCCTGCCATGAAGTCTGTCGCCAAGAGAATCTTCTTGATTTCCATAACGCCTCCTTCTTCGTTAGCATTAGGTTCTTATTCTTCTACCACTTCGAGAACGAGATCGCCGTATCGATCTTTAACGGGTATCCTGATTTGAAGAAGATCAAAACAGCGCTTAGCTGCCGAAATAAATATTATTATAACCAACACCATGACGATTACCGAGAGTACCGCGAGAAGATAATTTTGCTTTGGAAGATAATTGAGAGTGATGTTTAGGTATCCCGCATACAGAGTCGTAACGGCCATGATAATACCGGGAACGGCGGTCATCCAAACATACTTCAATTTCCCCATCCTGATCAGCATGATTGTTCCGATGATCAAGGCGCAGGAGGCAAGGAGCTGGTTGCTCATGCCAAAGAGAGGCCAGATCGTCGTTATGTCTCCGGTATACACGAGATAACCCCAGGCGCCTGTGAAGAGGAAACTGGTTATGATGATGCCGGGCATCCAGCGTTTTTCGAGAAACTTCGGGAAGACCTTTCCAACCATTTCCTGGAGGAAGAACCTTCCGACCCTTGTGCCCGTGTCGACAGCAGTGAGAATAAACACCGCTTCGAACATGATGGCGAAGTGGTACCAGTACGACATCAGTCCTTTCATGAAAGGTACCGATGAAAAGATGTACGCCATGCCCACGGCGAGAGACACCGCGCCGCCCGGCCGGCCCTGAATCTTTTCCTGGACCTGTACGGCAAGGTCGGGAAGGTTGACGGGAACCATGCCGAGTTTCTGGTAAACTGCGGGAGCCGCGTTGATGGCGAAATAGTCTGCCGGGACTAGGACGCATGCGGAAACCAGGGCCATGATAGCTACGAATCCCTCAACGAGCATCGCTCCGTAGCCGATAAACAAGACATCCCTTTCACTTCCGATCATCTTCGGGGTTGTTCCCGAGCCGATGATCGCGTGAAATCCCGATATAGCACCGCAGGCAATGGTGATCATGACAAAGGGATACACCGGGCCGGGGACAATCGGGCCGCCTCCGTAGATGAAGGGTGTAAGAGCCGCCATCTGGAAATCAGGCCGGACAACAAAGATTCCCACGGCGAGCATGGCGATGGTCCCTATTTTGAGGTAGGTGGAGAGATAATCACGGGGACACAGAAGCATCCAGACGGGAAGAACAGAAGCGAAGAACCCATAGATGGGTATAAAAATAGAGATCTGCTTCTTTGTGAGCGTGAATATCGGGGCCCAGGTCGGACTTGCCGCGATATAAGGCCCTATCATTATCGCTCCTGCAAGGAGGGCGACACCAATGATGCTGGCCCCTTTCACATCTCCCGGGCGTAGCTTATACATCCAGATTCCCATGAGGAAAGCGATGGGCAATGTGGAAAAGACTGTGAAAGTTCCCCAGGCGCTTTCAAACATGGCGTTGACGACCGCGATGGAAAGGCCGGCGAGGGTCAAGACGAGAATGAAGAGAAACGCAAAGGAAGCGACTGTTCCTGCGGTTTTTCCAATCTCGCTTTCAGCAATCTTTGCAAGGCTCTGCCCTTTATGTCTTACGGAAGCAAAGAGCACTACCATGTCATGCACCGCTCCCGCGAGGACGCAGCCTACAATGATCCAAATGGCGCCGGGCAGATAGCCGAACTGTGCGGCCAGCACCGGTCCCAAGAGCGGACCGGCGGCTGCGATTGCGGCAAAATGGTGTCCGAATAAGACATACTTATTGGTTTTGACATAGTCATGACCGTCTGCCATAGAAACTGCCGGCGTCGCGCGTTCACTTTTCAGTTCCAGTACCTTGTTTGCTATGAACAGCCCGTAAAACCGGTAGGCTATAGCAAAAACGCACAATGAAACAAACACCAAAGTGAGAGCATTCATGTTCTAAATCCTCCTTTATTAATTACGTTAATGTAAAAGATTTAACCGCGGCTGCGCACTCTGTCAAGCTTGACCCCTGACTATACGCAACAGTCCGCGGCATACGCACGCGACCATCTAAATTTACTGAAGACCTTAGACTGTGTTACTAATGACACCTGACCAATATTTTTGCATAAGGAAAGCTCGTATGTCAAGAAGATTGAACGCCCCGGCCATTTCACGGTAAATCGCACTTTCGTAGGACAGATAAATGGTGTATACATTCGTACCAGAGTATCTCATACAAAACAAAAAACAGAATCATTGAGGCAACGATGATGAAGCGAATACTGGTCACAGGACGTCTCCCGCAAGATATTATGACAGGCCTGTCGAAGAAATATGAGGCGGATATATATATTGAAGACAAGCCTTTTGATAGGCAAAAGCTTCTCCAGGGTATCAAAAATAGTGATGGTCTTATTTCAATGATAACGGATACTGTCGATGAGGAGGTACTTGACAGGGCAGATCATTTAAAAATGATCGCCCACTTCGGCGTTGGTTACAATAATATCGACGTTAAGGCCGCCACCGCCCGCGGGATACTTGTTTCCAATACACCCGGCGTACTGACGGACGCTACCGCGGAACTGGCATTTGCGTTGATCTTATCCATTTCCAGGAGATTGGTGGAATGCGATAAGATTACAAGAGAGGGGCGCTTCCGATATTGGGCGCCTATGCTCTTTTTGGGTCGTGAAGTTACGGGTAAAACACTCGGGGTCATTGGTATGGGAAAAATCGGAAAGGCTGTGGCGCAAAGGGCCAGGTGTTTCAATATGCCTATCCTGTATCACAACCGCAGCAGGATGAGCAAATCTGAAGAAAAGGAACTCATGGCAAAATACGTGGATATGAAAACATTGCTTTCGCAAGCGGACTTCATAACCCTTCACGTTCCTCTCTCAGACCAGACGAGACATCTTATAGGCAGCCAAGAATTGTCCTTGATGAAGCCTACGGCTTATCTGATTAATACATCGAGAGGTCCCGTGGTAGACGAGCAAGCCCTGCTGGAAACGCTCCGAAATGGAAGAATTGGCGGCGCAGGACTGGATGTCTATGAAAATGAACCTGCCCTCACACCCGGTTTGGTGGAACTGGAGAATGTTATTCTGCTCCCTCATGTAGGGAGCGGCACACTGGAAACGCGTTTCAGGATGGCCAACATGGCAGTTGAAAATCTCATCGCCGGCCTGAGCGGTAAAGTCCCTCCGAACCTCGTCAATCCCGATGTTCTATCGCATCGACGTTTGTGAATTCGGTAGCGAGCGCATTCCCCGTAGCTTGCTCCGGGGTAAGCGAGCGAATGACGAACTACTTTTCCTTAAGAATCGAAGATTCTCCGCAGCTTGCTGCGGAGAGCTTCAATGTCGGCATATTTTAAAATGCAAAAAGGTGCTCCGTCATCCTGGTCAGCATCTTTGCACCTTTCACTTCTGTCTCAAAGAGCGGCACGATTGCCCTCACCCTGTCTCCAAAAATCTGCCATATCTCAGCCATATGTTCATCCTGCATCTGTACGCGATTGCGTACAAACTCTACGGCATCTGGACCCACCTGGTCCTTTTGAATGACACCGTTGACGATAACGCCTCCTACGGGTATTCCGAATTCATGAAACCAGTTGATGAACCTTGTAATAACGGCGATGGGAAGGCTCTCCGGCAATGTAACGAAGAAGAACGCCGTAAGTCTATCGTCAGTGAGAAGCTCTTTCGCATGTCCCATCCTATCTTTGAAGTCCAGAAGATAATCCATGAGAGGATCCTTTTTCTCCTTCTTGGAAAAAGACAGCATTTCTCTCAGAGATTTTGCCTCCTCCCTGCTCTTAAGCATCTTCTCCACCCAGAGGGAATATACTTTGGACATGCCTAAGAGCCGTCTTGCATTTGCAGTGGGTGCCGTATCGAATACATAAAAATCGTATTCGTCCTTGAACATGATATTGATCATGTTCTCGAACATGGCAGACTCTTCAAAGGCCGGATTCATCGTAGCCGATTCTATAAAGTCCTCCGCCTTTGTCGTAATATCCGCGAATTTAAGAAACCAGTTAATCTTTTCCCGGATTTCTTTCTTGGAGCGCTCAATAGTGTCTCGTGTGTCAATCTCGAATGCATAGCACTTCTCTTCCTCGCAGACGCACGCAACTTTTCCGAATACATCCTGTTCGAAAAGGTTTGAAAGACTGTGAACAGGGTTAGTCGAGGCCAATAATGTCCTCCTCCCCTGCTTCGCCGCCCACAGGGCTGCCGCCCCTGCCATTACAGTTTTTCCGACCCCCCCTTTGCCCCCGAAGAAGATATATTTTAATTTGGGGTTATTCTCCAAATATTTCTTCATGCCCGTCGTGATTTGATTCACCGTATGACTCCTTCTCTCACTTTCATTTGATCTCACCGAACATGGCATTTGCCATTTTTTCGATCATCGGCAGTCCTGTAACATCGCGTTCCATCTCCGGCACGGACGCCAGTATCTGATCCTTGAATGTGGCGTCAATCACTTTCAAGTAGTGTTCCTGCATGGTGAGACGATTTTTCAAATATTCCGGTATGTTCTGATCTTTTAATTCCGCAGGCAAGACCCGGTTGATTATATAGCCGCTTAATGGCACATCAAATTTGGCAAAAAGTTCCCACGCCTTCAGGGTATCCTTGATTATCATCTCTTCGGCTGTGAGAACGAAGAAAAAGGCTGTCTTTTTCTTATCCGTCAGGATGCTCGATGACCTGTTGATACGGTCTTTTATGTACAGAAGCTCATTGAGAATGGCGTCTTCGTCGAGGGTCTTTTCGCGGCGGATCACGGCAGCAACCTGATCATATTCCCTCATCTGTTCCCTGAGTCCCGTGATCTTATCTATCCAGGCGTCATAGACTGAGGCCATGGAGAGATAGTACAATGCGTGACCGAGAGGCACCAGATCGTATATATAATAGTCATAGCCGCCTGTAACAACGATATCAACGACTTCGTCAAAGATAGCACTCTCTTCCATAGCAGGCTCAGCAGCAGCAGCCTGAATGTAGCTTTCAATCTCCTCGGGAATTTTGTCCATGCCATACATGTCAAAGATCTTCTGGCGGATCTCCTGCTGGTATTCCTTTACGCGGCGGTCCGCGTCTATCTCCTGTGCAAAGAGGTTCGGCATAATTTCCGTTGGCCCCTTCCCGAAGATATTCACTTTAAAGATATCACTCAAGGAGGCCTGAGGATCTACCGAGAATACAAGAACACGTTTGCCTTTTCTTGCAAGGTGATATGCTGTGGCAGCGGAAAAAGTCGTCTTCCCGAGACCACCCTTGCCGCCGAACATTATATAGCGCCTGTCTGGATACTGGTCGAATATCTTCTCTAACGAAATTGTAATCACCCCTTTCTTTCAGGCTAAAGCGTCAGTCAAATCCTTTTCCCTCAGCATTCGTCTCTTCCAGGTGGAAATCTGGGGAACCACATATGGCAGGAGTCTTAACGAATAATAGGGAGGCAGTATGGGTACACCCAGCATATCTCCCATGGTAATCAGGATGAAGAGATGCTCCATGCTTGCTCTCGTTTTTAAGGCAAATCGCGCTGAGTCATGAGCGGCGACGCCATAGGCAAATTCTTTGACTGCCTTAAAGAATCCCCCCTTCTTTTTCTCTGTCATAAGATTATATCTCCCTTTTTTACATGTTGAAGGGGCTCGATTGGGTCAATCCTTTTTCCCAATGCTATTCGAGCCCCTGAAGAATTCTTCCTATGCGGAAGCTGGTTTCGGTTGTAATCTCAGTTTTCGATAACGTTTAAACGCCTTCAATCCTTCAAAACCCAATGTGAGCGCAGCGATGACGAGAAAGAAACCAATAACGCCCATCATGGTATTTCCAATCAATGCCTCTCCCTTTACTGCACCGGAAAATACCTTTTGCATCAAAGTAAAAGAAGTGTACAGCAAGGCGGCAATCGTTGTGACAAACATGAAGATCATGGGGTAAAATGCCCACGCATATGGTTTGCCCTCGGACATCAGATAAGCGGTAATAAGCATCAGCGCGAGGGACGCCATCAACTGATTTGCCCCGCCAAACAATACCCAGAGATATTGCCACCAGCCGGTCAGAACCACGGTGATGCCCAGTATGCTGGCAATAATAGTCCCGACATGGGCGTTCTTAAAGATGGGACTCACATCACTCAACAGCTCCGAAGTCGCAATCCTCATGAAGCGAATAACCAACTGCATGATCGTGATTGCCAAAACAATCATCATGACGCTGCCATATGCCCGTCCTATATCGGTTGGCATGCCTAACACTCCCAGGAACTTCGATACGCCTGCTGCGAAGACGGCACCAGGCCCTTTTGCTATGGCAGCTCCGTATTCGGCGGGGGATGCGTAAATCGTCCCGGCTATAATCAAGGCGAACACGGCGAGCATCATTTCCACAAACATAACCCCGCCGCAGACGGGACGGGCATCCATTTCACTCTCCAACTGTCGGGCAGTCCCTGAACTCGAAACTATGCTGTGCCAGCCGGAAATGGCGCCGCAGGCTATGGTCACAAACATGATCGGCCATAGCGGGCCAATTTTGATCGTAAAGTCGGTGTAAGCGGGAAGCGTAAAATCAGGATGGAGCACGAAGATTCCGATGATCCCGAAGAGAAGGCCGAGGAAAACAATGTACGATGCCACATAGTTAATCGGCAGCGCAAATCTCCAGATAGGCAAAACGGCTGCGAAGTAGCAAAACACAAATGCCACAACCGCCCATAAGGGCCGGCTGTTCGCAAGCTCGTCTCCGATAATAGTGTTGGAAGGTGCGATTGTTCCCAGATAGATTCCAAATAGTGCAATGACAACCGTAACTACTGTCGTCAGGATTATATCCTTTTTCCAGCGATAAATCATCTGTCCTGCCAGAATACCGCCGATTGTGAGCAGCAGCCATGCCATGGGAGCCGCCTTCAGCCCGATGGCAGTACTGACAACGACATTGCCGAAAGCCCCGGCAATGAGGAGAAGATAAAAATATACAAATGAGAGCAAGATGATTCTTGCCCGTGGTGAGATCAGCTTGTGACTCAAGCCGCCGAAAGAGGCGCCGTCATTTCTCATGGCGATCATCGCACTTGAATAATCATGAACCCATCCTATGAAGAAAGTCCCTGCCAGTATCCATATCAACGCAGGCAGCCATCCCCACTGAATAGCAATAATCGGACCTATTATCGGCGCTGCACCTGCAATCGATTTGAACTGGTAACCGAAAAGGATATTCTTGCTGGTTGGCATAAACTCTACTCCGTCCATGTACATCGTGGCGGGGGTAGCCCTTTTCGGATCAGCCTTCATGACTTTTGTATCGATATACTTAGCGTAGACACGATAACCCAGGAAAGCTACAATAAAACCTAATATTAAAACATATACTGAATTCATGTCTTACCCTCCTTCCCTCTAGTCATTAATATTATGATGTATATACGAACTTCCACGATGGGCGGCCAAATTGAGCCGCTTCAAGAGCTTGCCTATAATATACATTTTTTTAATATTCAAGTGATATTTGATTTTGCAGATATATTCGTTAGTCACGAAAATAAGTCTAAATCCTCTTTTGAATCACTTCGAAATGTCTCTCCCATCCATTTCAAGAAACGAGGATCCGTACACTACGTCCTGATGGCAGAAACCGCGTTCTGCTGATATCAGATATCTCTTGTCCACAACGAGGCCATTGCCGGCCCACCGCCGACACATAAGGACGCGCCGCCCACCGTCAAGCCCAATCTCTCCATTTCGTAGTACATTGTAACGATGATGCGCAGCCCCGTGCTGCCCACCGGATGTCCGAGAGCAATACCCGACCCGTTATGGTTAACTTTTTCCAGATCCAGCACTATCCCAAAATCCTCTTTCAGCTTCCTTCCTGCACCCAGCCACTGTGCTGCAAAGGCCTCGTGAAATTCCCAATATTCAATGTCCGCGAATTTCATTCCTGCTTGTTTGAGGCACTTGGGAACGGCCACGGCCGGACCAAGACCCATGAATACAGGATCCACACCCTCACCGCAGATGTTGATCAACTTCATGAGAGGTTTAATCCCCAGTTTTGCCGCCTTATCCTTGGACATGATTACCGCAGCAGAGGCGCCGTCATTGATACCGGCGGCATTGGCGGCAGTAACGACACCGCCTTTCTTAAAAACTGTGGGCAACTGCCCCATGGTTTCCATACTGGCATTCCTTATGGGATGCTCATCGGTATCGAAAACTTTAATGCCTTTTTTGGTCTTTATCTCCACAGGAACGATTTCCCGTTTAAATCTCCCTTCGTCGATGGCCTGGACAGCCCGTGTATGGCTTAACAAGGCATGGTGATCACATTCCGCCCTCGTAATACCATATTCTTCCGCCACGTTTTCAGCAGTCACGCCCATGTGACCGGGAACGAGCTCATCGATTAAACCATCATGCAGCATGTGGTCTTCGATAGTCCCCTGACCCATGCGATAACCCATTCTCGCCTTGGGTATCAGATACGGTGCATTCGTCATACTCTCGACACCTACAACGAGGCCGACCTCTGTCTTGCCAAGCATGATATTGTGGCTTGCGATCTCCAGCGCCCGCATAGCGGAAGTACAGTTCTGATTAACGTTCACAGCACCGCTTCTGTGCGGAAGGCCTATCCTCATACCCACCTGCCTTGCGGGCAAGGACCCCTGCATGGCTGTATAGAGCTGTCCCATGCAGATTTCATCGATGATATCTGAAAGGATTCCCGCCCTTTCTATAGCAGCCTTTCCGGCAGTCATCGCCAAATTCCTCGCCGTTACATCCCTCAACGCGCCCAGAAAATCACCGATCGCAGTCCTGCAGGCGCTGACCATCACGACATCCTTTAATCCCATAAGTTACTCCTGACCCATTCAAAACATATTTGTCTACAAATTAACTGTATCCCGCAATTCTCCCTATTTTTTTCTAACAATGCCTTACCCGCGTCTATCCTTAATTCATATACGATCCTATTCTCTCTAAAGTGCTTTTTGGGTTTCCCTGTTTCTGGATCACCCTCAGGGCATTGTGCTGGAAGAACGGGAGGAAGAGAATTTCTTACACGCTCAGTCGGTCTTCCCTTTTTCCCTGCCTTCCTGCTTCTGCGGCGACTCCGGGAAAAGATCAAAGATCGACTTGAAGGGACTAATGGTCGGAATCGATTTCTTCGCCTGATCGACAAGGCTTGTACTGAGGTCCAGCCACTTTTTGAACTGTTCGTCTGCCGAGGACTTTTGGTCCAGATAATTCCGGATGATTTGCTGCAGGTATTTCTCAAAAAATTCGCTGAGAACCGTCTCTCCGAACTGGATAATCAGGTGGAGCAGGGGAACGGGCAAAAGAAAGTTTTTCTTCTTTGCTTCTTCCAGGATAATCTGGGTCAGGATGAACGCCGTCACATCCTCCCTGGTCTTTGCATCGATGACTTCGACCTGCCTGCCCTGCTTGATCATAGCAGAAACCTGGCTCAAGGTTACATAGGTGTTGTTTTCCGTATCGTACAACCGCCTGTTATTATATTTTTTGATGATCAGTACATCGCGCATATCCCGTCTCCTTGAATCACACTTATAGCTCAAATTATGTCACAATGCAATAAAAATATTCTTCCCAGTACGTTGCGGCGCATTTCATAAATTCCATTTAATATTAAGGTGTTGCGATATTACCACTCTGCATCATATCAAATGATTAAAAAATTATTGCTGCAATGCAACATTTTTCTTGACAAGCGAAGAATCAATGTGTATTTTGGATAAGAAAATTCACAATGCACAAAAAAAATTTAAAGCAGGAGGCTATTAGCATGGATCCCAAGAAAATTGCAAAGCAAACATTTGATTTTTACAAGTCTACATTTAACAACACATTCAATGCCATGATGATGCTGCAGGAACAGACCCAGAAAGTGATGGACATGTATCTGGAGCAGACATCCGGATTCCCGGAAGAGGGGAAAAAAGCGATCGGTGAGTGGATTAAGGCCTACAAAAAAGGCAGCGAGGACTTCAAAAAAGCCGTTGACGAAAGCTTCAAGAAGGTTGAGGACTTCTTCTCCGAGGCCGGCAAACCAGCAAAAAAAGAATAAATAAAATTCAAAAAGGTGTAAGAAGGGTTCGATTATGATGATGCAACCAAAACAGATGCTGAAACAGATGATTGATTTTAACAAAGCCGCCTTTGACAATGCTTTAAATAATATGGCAATGCTCCAGGGGCAGATGGAAAGTATCATCAATACCTTTGTTGATCAGTCCACAGGAACGACGGAGGAAGGGAAAAAGGCTGCCAAAGAATGGGCTGCGATTTACAAAAAAGGATTTGAAGACTTCAAGCGTTCCGTTGACGATAATTTTAAAAAGGTTGATTCTTTTTTCCAGCAGGGCAAATAGGCGAAGCATTCCGCCCCAGAGGTGGTAACATTGCGCACCATCGCCCCGCGTTTCAAGCGGGACTTGGCGATGAATTATTTTATGGATAAATATATGGAAGAACGAAACATGAAAGAGCTGCCCATGTCCACTGCATCTCCAGATCTGTGTAATGCAGTGATATTTCACCCCTACAGGTTGATGGATATACCCATAAAAATGATCATGTCCTCGGCAGAACTGATGAAGGCAACCCAGGCATACACGAATGGCCTTTACAGCTACTACTTCAACTTCATGGCTCCTTACTGGGTCGCGTTGAACTCCTTTCAAGCCATGGAGAAAACAAAGCTCATCAATCATGGGACTGATGAAACAGCCAGGGATTATCTTGAGCTTTTCCAATTCAACCTCGAGATTGCAAAAAAGGGATTACTTAGCTCGCTGCGGACGGTGAATCATTTTCATGCCCGTGAACTGGAAAAAGCCATTTCAGCAATGATAAATACGGTCTTCGACCAAAAAGGAGAAGATATTTCATCATACACGCAGCGACTGTCCAAGGTCATGGAAATGCTGACCTATCATTACCCGGAAGTAATTCGCAACATCGAACCAGAATTCGGTTTCCATTTTGACGATGGCGGATATCTCAAGGTGGCTGAGACGGATCGCTTTTATCTCTATCAGGTTTTACCCTGGAAAAATAAGACGCAGGTGAGGCAGAAGAGCAAACCGATCCTCATCATTCCCCCCTATGTATTGGGCGCATCCATTGTTGGCTTCTTGCCGGGCGAGGATAAAAGCTATACCCACTGCTTCGCGAACCAGGGCATTCCAACGTATATCCGGATCATGAAGGATATCAATACCACCCCGGCGGTGCAAATCACGACCGGAGAGGACGACTGCCTCGACACCCGATATTTCTGTGAAATCATCAAGGCAAGACATGGAAAACCGGTGACCCTGAACGGTTTCTGCCAGGGCGGCTTTGTTGCATTGCTCAGCTTGCTCTCCGGGAAACTGGACGGCTTGGTGGATGCCTTTATTACCTGCGTGGCGCCGATTGACGGCACGCGCAGCACGGCACTCGTGGAGTACCTCGAACACATCCCGGAGCGATTCAGGGATCTGGGGTATGCTTTGAAAGCCATGCCCAGCGGGAATCAGGTTGTTGATGGGAAAGTCATGAGCTGGGTTTACAAGCTGAAAAGCATGGGGCGAGAGGCGCCCATTTTTACGTTCTATCGTGATCTGAAGATGTTTGATGCACCAAACGTCGATGAGGTGAAAATCAGCAAGACTTCAGCAGCTCTCAATTACTGGCTGATTTATGAACGCAATGATCTTCCCCGCGACATTTGCCAGTTGAGCTTTGACTCTTTTACAAAACCGATCACCAGTGATGGAACCCTGCCTGTTAAGCTCTTCGGGCAGGAGTTGAACTTCAAGCGATTAAAAGAAATGAATATGAAGTGGCTCCTCTGCTATGCGGAAGAGGATGACCTCGTAGACAAAGAAGCTGCTCTGGCACCGCTTGATTATGTTGATGTGGAGGTGACGGTATTTCCCAAGGGTCACGGCGCCATTGCGACATCGTGGTCTCTCCCGACATCTGAATGCGCGCTCCATAAGTGTTTCCGGGATGGATACCGCGGTCCAGTACGCTACCAGTTAGACCTCGATAAAGGAACCGCTTGATTGAACCTGTGACGGTTTACCTGAGAGCCCCGGGTTCCATTGCGTTGCCGGGCCGGTTTCTCCAGGAACGCAACATTCTTGGCATTTTTGAACAGGAGAAATGGTGATGGATAAAAAATTTCTTGAATTCTGGGGGACTTTCCTGCTGAATGCAGCCAAGGGACAGGAGCAGCTGGAGGACATGACCCAATGGTTCCGCGAGGGTTTCAAAGGCGTTGAGCAGCAAATGAGTCTTTTCCGGAAATGCTATGGCCTCGACCGTGAACCCGAATCGTCTCCTAATTACATGGAAATGTGGTCAAAGGCAGCATCTGATTTTCAAAATTCCTACAAGGAATTACTGGGCATTATGGGATCGGTTCCAAAAGAGGAATATCTTACCCTGGCAGAAAAATATGAAGCATTGAAGGAAAAGCTCGCTTCCCAGGATGAAACGATCCGTCATCTGAAAATGAAGGGCACCGCAGGGGACATCGATCAGGGTGCGGTCGTGAAAGGATTCGAGGCGCTTATGAAAAACCAGGCCGATCAGTTCCAGAAAGTGATGAAGTCCTTTGGTCAACTCTATAAGGAACCCCAGAAGAAAAAGAACACAAAAAAATAATTTAATGTTTCACCCGGAAATGCTATAAGAATTTTAAGTCAAAGAACAAGCCGCCGGATGCAAAGTAAGGATTCGAGCACTGATCCGGACTTCCCATTTCTCAATATATACTTTACGCTGCCGGCGTGTTTCCCAGGAAGAAAAATACATGCTTCGGTGCTACACATCTTCCTCCATCTCAAAGTACGTAACGGCGACCTATCTCCGGCTACTATGAAATTCAATCGAATATGTCATTGCCAAGCCTGAACATTCGAATTCGGATATTGATCATTGTTCAAGATTAACGTTTCTCAAAAACGCAGCCGTTCAGAAGAGTCTGTATTTCTGATATATATATACTGCAAAATAAACATCTAATTAAAAAAGGTGGGAAACATGAATAAGGAAGAAAAAGAAAAGAGCATGCCACAAGACGCCCTCCTTGAATCCTGGATCTCGGCATCCACGGATTTCTGGAAATCTACAGCATCCATGTGGCCCGCCCCCTTTGGGGGGATTTCACCGGTACCGGGCGAAGCCGGGAAAGAAGGGGGGGATAAAAGCGCCGAGGATTCATGGAAAATGCTTTCTGAAATATGGCAGGCGCTTTTCAACCTCATCAACAAGCCCGTGACGGGCGAATTTCACCCCGTAAGCTCTCTCCCCGAATGGATGCTGAAGGCCTCCCAGCCCCTGTGGTCGGGACATCTTCTGTTCCAGAAACAGTGGATGGAGGGGGAGGAAAAAGTCTCTGCGGGGGAGCTTGAAGGCTTTGCAAACGTGGCCCAGAAAATGACGAAGGCGTGGCTTGAAATGTACGAAAAGGAATTCAGGCAAATCCTGAACATGCCTCAGCTGGGACTGACACGTGGCTACCAGGAGAGGGTGAACCAAACTATTGAAAAATTTATCCAGTTCCAGGGAGGCCTGACCGAATTCATGCAGATTTTATTAACTCCTATGGAGAAAGCCTATAATCAGGTGGGGGCGGAAATTAAGAATTTAGAGAAACAGGGAAAAGAGGCTCTCAAGGATTCCAAGGCCTATTATCAATTCTGGATTAAAAAAATGGAAGAGAACTATATGGTTCTCATGAGGACTCCCGAATATACCGTAACACTGGGAAACACCGTAAAAGCCCTGCACGATTTCCGTATAGTGAGATCGCAGCTTTTCATGGATATCATGCAGGACTTACCCATCCCGACGAACAAGGACATGGATGAACTTTACAAGGATCTGTACCTTTTAAAAAAACGGGTCAAAGAACTCGAGAAAAAGGTGAAGAGCTATGAAAGATGAAAAGCAAGGCAATCTAAGCGATATGATGGGTCCTTTCAAAATGGCCGGCAATCTGATGTTTGCGGGGATGGCAGGGGATACGGCCAAGCTCTACAATTATTTAAGAGATGCCCTGAATGTGCTGCTCAGTCCGATGAAAACGGACATCGCCACGACCCCTTACGAAGTGGTTTACGAGGAAGACCGGGTAAAGTTGAAATACTACAAGCCTGACACGGAAACCCGGCTCAAGCATCCCTTCCTCATTGTTTATGCTCAGGTAAATCGAGAGACCATGCTGGATCTCCAGCCGGGAAGAAGCGTTGTAGAGACATTCCTCAGGGCGGGCCTCGATTTTTACATGATTGACTGGGGGTACCCGACCCGCAAAGACCGGTACCTTACCCTTGATGATCATATTAACGGATACATGGACAATATCGTGGATTTTATTCTCGAGAAGCACAATATTTCCAGCCTTCACCTGATGGGCATCTGTCAGGGAGGAACTTTCAGTGTCATTTATACAGCTTTGCACCCAGCGAAGGTTAAGAACCTCATCACTACCGTGACACCGACCAACTTTGACACGGACGCAAGCCTCTTAAATGTCTGGGCAAGGTCCCTCAATCCTGACGAATTGGTGGATACCTATGGAAATATCCCGGGAGACATCATGAATCTTGGATTTCTCCTCCTCAATCCGGCCCGCCTGATGATTGACAAATATGTAGGCTTTCTCGAGAATGTGAATAACTTTGATTTCGTGGAGAACTTCGTCCGCATGGAGAGATGGATCTTCGACAGTCCCGACTTACCGGCGGAGACATTCAGGGAATTCATCACGAATTTCTATAAAAAGAACCTTCTGATAAAAAACGAGTTGGAAATTGGCGGCAAGAAGGTGGATCTCAAGAAGATCACCATGCCTGTGTTAAACATCTATGGGAAGTACGATCACCTCGTCCCGCCCGCCGCGTGCGATCAGTTCATCGGTAAAATCGGAAGTAAAGACAAGGAAGATCTCTGCCTCGACACGGGGCACATTGGCATCTATGTCAGTTCCAAAACCCAGAAAGAGTTTGGACCGAAGATCATCCGCTGGCTGCTGGAAAGGGACGGTGTGGTAAAAAAGGCACCGCAAAAGCCGGCGGCCAAAAAGCCTGTTGCGAAGAAGAGTCAGGCCAAAGCGAAGGCGCCGGGCAAATAGAAATCCCAAAAAGTGAAGAGAAGGGGAAAACAATATGGCTGAAAAAAACAACTATTTCAATGCGATGAGCAAAGTATGTAAGACCTTCGGAATGACAGGAGATAGTAATAAGCTACTTAATCTCGTCGTCCAGAGTGCCGTGGATACGATGAAAGGCAAGGCAGCGTGCCTCTATATGGCTTGCAAGGAGAAAGATGAATACGTAGCCGTTGCTCAGACTGGACTTTCTGAGAGCTACCTTCAGGCAACACATAAGCGTGTCGGGCATACGATGAAACTTCTAAAAGAAAAGGACTATATACACTATCGTGACGCGAAGACGGATCCCAATGTCCGAAACCATGAATCAAAGATCGCTGAGGGAATCGGGTCCATTTTAGTTGTCCCGGTCATGGTAAAAGGGCAGATGATCGGCAACCTCGCTCTTTACACATCCGATATCAGAAACTTTTCCAAAAAGGAGATTGAATTTCTCTCCATCCTTGCCGAGCAAGGAGGTACGGCAATTGAAAATGCCCGTTTGATAGAAAAAATGAGGGAGCAGACGAGAATTTTTCACGTGCTTACCGCGAGTATAATGGAGAGCCGGGATATAAAGCAGATTTTGCAGACATTGACCGCTGATGTTGCGAAGACTATCGGTGTGAAGGCCGCCTCCATTCGCCTCCTGGATGATGCCAGGGTCACATTGAAACTCGCTGCGAGCTTTGGTCTTTCCGAAAAGTATATCAACAAGGGAACCATATCAGCAGAAAAAAGTATCGCAGAGGCACTCAAGGGAAAGCCGGTTGTCGTCAAAGACGCTGCGAAAGATAGTGGCGTCCAGTACAGGCAAGAAAAGAAAGAAGAGGGGATTGTTTCCATTCTCTGCGTTCCCATCAAGTCGAGGGAGGAAGTATTCGGTGTCCTTCGGCTGTATAGTAAAACGGAGCGGGAATTCACGGAAGATGAAATCGAGCTTGTGACGGCTCTGGCCTATCTGGGAGGTGTAGCCATTCAAAACGTAAACCTCTATTCGATGTTGAAAAGCGACATCAAAGACCTGAGAGACGATTTCTGGATATTCAAGACCTGGTTCTAATACAGAGATCAGATAAAAGGAGGGTACTTATGATCGGAAAAACAATGAACGAGCTGAACGTCGGAGACGCGGCTGAATTTTCCAAGACCGTCTCCGAAGCCGACGTTTACCTCTTCGCCGGTGTAACCGGCGACCTGAACCCGGCCCATATCAATGAGGCATACGCGCAGAAGACCTTCTTCAAGACGCGGATTGCTCATGGCATGCTTTCGGCAGGTTTTATATCGGCCGTCCTCGGCAATCAACTTCCGGGACCCGGCACCATATACATTCGACAGGAACTAAATTTCCTGGCACCGGTGCGGATCGGGGACACCGTCACGGCCCGGGTCGAGGTCATAGAAAAGATCACAGAAAAAAACCGTGTCAGATTCCGGACGACATGCGTAAACCATGAGGGTACAATGATCACAGATGGGGAAGCCCTTGTAATGCCTCCAAAGGCTCCAAAATCCTGATATGATATCCTGTTTCATTTGAGTCGAGCAGACCGTTTCTCGCGATAGTTGACGTTTATTTTCTCCGTTAGCCACAAGGTTTTCCGGCAGCCGTCAATATTTAAATCATCCATATCACAATTTATTCTCCATGAAATACAAGCAACTGAATTTGGTTTGAATTTTTTATCGGATTGCATTAACATCTTAGTGGTCGCAATGATCGCGTCATAACTCATAATGTATTGCCACTCTTTTTCGTAATGCATAATTGCGATTCAGGAGATTTGCTTGATACCAACGAAAAAGCTCAGAATAGCCATATTGGCCTTAATTTCAATTTTTATTATCGGCACGCTGGGTTTCCATTTCATTGAGGGATGGAGCCTGACCGAGTCCCTTTATACAACAGTTATAACTCTTTCTACCGTTGGATATGGGGATTTCTATCCTGAAACTGCTGGCGGAAGGATTTTCACCGTTATCCTCGTTATTTTTGGGGTTGGCACCATGCTCTATACTATTGGTCTTCTGACCGAGACCATGGTGGAGGCCCGCTTCAGATCACTTATGGGAAGGGGTAAATTAGAAAAAATGATAAAAAAACTCAATCGTCATTATATAATTTGCGGCTGTGGCAGAATCGGATATCTGATATGCAAGGAATTATCTCAAGAGAAAATCGACTTCGTGGTCATTGATGACAACCCTGAGACCATTCAGAAGATAATAGAAGACGAGAGCTTCATTTATTATAAGGGGGATGCCACCCAGGATAAGACCCTCATTGCAGCGGGTATAAAAAGGGCCAGGGGCATTGTTTGCGCACTTCCCTCCGACGCGCAAAATCTCTATGTGATACTGACGGCAAAAGAGATCAACCCGGATATCTATGTTCTCTCCCGCTCCGAGGAAAGCGAATCTGAACATCGGCTTCTGAGAGCCGGCGCCGATCGCGTCATCTCTCCGTACGTCCTCGGGGGCATGAGGATGGCCATGGCAATCTCACGACCGGCCATGCTCGACTTCATAGAAATCACAACGAGGCGACAGAGCCTTGAACTCAGAATGGATGAAATCGACATCTGCGAAGGCTCGCCGGTCGTCGGGAAATCTCTTGAAGAATCGGAAATCAGACAGCGATACGGACTGATTATTGTGGCTGTCAAAAAAGATTCCGGACAGATGATATTCAACCCCATGGCGAGTTACGTCATTGCACAGGGCGACAAGCTTATAGCCCTCGGTGAAGATGACAATGTAACGCGATTCGCCAAGGTATGTATTTCACCATGAATTAGAAAATAACTTAAATCGAAATGATGGGTTTATAATGCAAATGTATTTATGCATGGAAAGACTTTAAGATATTTTAAGTTTGAAACAATTAATTTCCATGATGTCCGGATATCACAGGAACTACCTTAGACTTCAAATAAGTCTAATTTTCATAACGTTGGTATAAGTTGGAATCATTTGGTGGGTTTTTATATTCATTATTTCTTGACACTCAACCCATTTTTCCTTAGACTTCCAAAACAGGAAAGTAACTGAATATAAAGAGAGCGGTCTATGGTAAAGATAGGAATTATCGGAGGTTCCGGACTTGATAATCCGACAATTTTAAAGAAAGCGGTGGAAGTCAAGGTTGAAACTCCTTATAGCCTGCCTACATCTCAACTTACATGTGGTATGATTAAAGGTGTTGAAGTTATCATCATAGCAAGACATGGCAAAGACCACTCCATATTTCCTTCCGGAGTGAATTTCAGAGCTAATATTTGGGCACTTAAAGAACAGGGTTGTACACATATCCTTGCTTCAACTGCGGTAGGTTCACTAAGGGAAGAGATAGAACCAGGCCACCTTGTATTTCCGGATCAGTTCATAGACCACACAAAAAAAAGAGACACAACCTTTTTCGATGAAGACGTCGTAGTCCATACACCAATGGCAGAGCCTTTTTGCTCCAACCTTATAGAATTGTGCTCAACATCTGCAGGACGAATGCAAATACCCTTTCATAAAAATAAAACTGTAATTACAATTGAAGGCCCAAGATTTTCCACAAAAGCTGAAAGTCACATGTTTAGAAGTTGGAATGCTGATGTCATCAATATGAGCACTGTACCAGAAGTCAATCTTGCCAGGGAAAAAAAAATACATTATGCATCAATTGCCATGTCTACGGACTACGACTGTTGGAGAGAGGGAGAGGAATCGGTAACATGGGAGATAATAATGAGGACCATGAAAAAAAATGCTGACAATGTTATAAAGTTGTTTTTAGATGTAATACCAAAAATCAGAGATTATAACGACGTCTGCATAAAATAAGTTAAGAGGAGTAGCTATGATGTCTATAAAATCCAGAATCAGGACTATACAGGATCATCCTAAAAAGGGAATCATGTTCCGCGATATAACTACCCTAATTAAAGACCCTGTGGGATTCCGGCTGGTTATTGATAATTTTACACAAAGATATATAAAGGGTGATATTAATTTTGATCTTATAGTTGGCATAGAGGCACGTGGCTTTATAATTGGCGGGGCATTGTCTTATACGCTGGGAAAGGGTTTTGTCCCCATTAGAAAACTGGGTAAACTGCCGGCAGAGGTAGTGCGACACGAATACGAGCTTGAATATGGCACAGATACGGTTGAGGTACATAAAGATGCAATAACAAAAGGCTCAAAAATCTTATTGGTTGATGACCTGCTTGCCACAGGCGGTACAGCCCTTGCTGCCGCTGCACTTATTGAAAAACTCGGCGGTACTGTTACCGAGATGGCATTTATCGTTAATCTCCTGGATGTCGGCGGGTACAGGAAGTTAAAAGACAAGGGCTACAATGTCTTTTTCTTGACGGAATTTGAAGGAGATTAAAAATATCATATACGAAATTTCTCTATTTATATTTCTCTGTTTTAATATGGGTAAAAAATAAAAAAGATCACGGATAATCCAGCCAAGATCCACAGCCCCGATGAGATTTCTTTAAATCCTCCGGAGAGGACCTTCACTAAAGGATAAACAACGAAACCAGCAGTCATACCGATTCCTATATTATAGGTAAAGCTCATCATAATAATGATACAGAATATGGGAACAACTTCGGTCAGGTCATCAAAGTTTACTTTTGCAATTGGGGAGAGCATGAGCATTCCAACAATAATCAATGCAGGACCGTATGCGCAGGGAGGAATGACTGTGAAAAATGGTGCAAAAAAAAGTGCACCGAGAAAGAGGAATGCAGTAACAACGGCTGTTAATCCTGACCTGCCGCCTGCTTCTATACCTGTTGCGGACTCAATATAAGCTCCTGCTGTCGACGTGCCCAAGAGCGCGGCAAAAACCGTGGCGAGTGCATCGCACAGCATCGGCTTTTCGATCTCCGGCAAATTTCCGTTCTCGTCTAATAGATTTGCTCTGTAAGACAATCCTATTAATGTACCCATGGTGTCAACGAGATCCATTACAAATATTGTCAGGATAACGGCGAAAAATCCCCAGGTCAGTGCACCCAATATATCCAGTTTCAAAAAGATGGGAAGGATAGAAGGCGGCATGCTTATCCATTTGTCAGGCACTGCAATTATTTGCAGGGGAAAAGATAAAAAAGTAACGACAACAATGCCTATAAGTATCGCCCCTTTGATTTTTCTGATCATCAAAAAGCTGATGAGAAGAAATCCTAATATGGATAAGATCACTTTTATATCTTTAAGATTGCCTACGTGGACAGGCGCGCCCGGTACGCCTAAGGAAACAATGCCGGTTTCATTCAAGCCGATAAAAGTCAGGAACAAACCAATCCCCACAATAAAGCCGATTCTAAGTCCTTCGGGTATTGCATTCGCCAGCCAGCTTCTTATATTCATAACGGTTATAATCGTAAAAAGGAGTCCCCCGATAAAAATGGCCCCCATTGCTGTCTGCCAACTGTAACCCAGAACTTTTACTACTGTAAAAGCAATAAAGGCATTTTCACCCATGTAAGGTGCTATAGCAAATGGCCTTTTCGCATAAACGCCCATGGTCAAAGTTCCGAAGAATGCCGTTAATATAGTAGCAACCATTGAGGGACCAAAAGGAATACCGGCAGCTTCAAGTATTTTTGGATTAACAATTATGATGTAAGCCATTGTAACAAAAGTTGTGATACCGGCAAGAATCTCCTGTTTTATATTTGTTCCAAGTTCATCCAGTTGGAAAAATTCTCTCAGCATTTTTCCTCCCTTAATGTAATGTTTGGCAATATAGAACCCTTTAGGTAACAATTAAAGAAAAAGGCTTATGGTTAGTGGAATCCTTAAGCCATTAATATTACTGGTGCCTAGGGCCGGAGTTGAACCGGCACGATACTATGTATCGAGGGATTTTAAGTCCCTTGCGTCTACCAATTCCGCCACCCAGGCACAAAGTAAAAAAATCCTTATTATTTTTAAAAATACGTGTCAAGATTTTAATTGGATGATATAAAGTAAAAGATCACTTGTGAAAGCGGAGATACCGTGCCTTGAAAGAAGTTGACAGACTGATTTCCGGTGGCAGGATATTGGTTATGGATGATAATGGAACTTTGATTAAAAAAGGTTCTATTGCCGTTGACGGAGAAAATATCATTGCAGTCGGAGAAAAAGGAGAAATCGAGAGCCGGTACATTTCCAGAGAGATCATTAATGCAGAAGGCTTTATGGTGATGCCCGGCCTTATAAACTGTCATACCCATGCGCCTATGACCTATTTCAGGGGGTTGGCGGATGATCTTGAACTTACGGACTGGCTGAATAATTATATATTCCCCGATGAGGCCAGATTTGTAAACGGGGAATTTTCCTATCTGTGGAGCCTGCTTGCCTGTGCAGAGATGATTAAATCAGGAACAACAACTTTTTGTGACATGTACATATTTGAAGATGATGTCGCAATGGCGGTAAAATCCGCAGGCATGCGCTGTCTTTTAGGTGAGGCACTCTTTGATTTTCCGTCTCCTAACTTCAAGAACCCGGAGGAGGGTCTGAAATATACCGAATTCCTCATCCAGAAGTGGGCAAGTGACCCGCTTGTGAATATATTGGTAGAACCTCACGCCCTCTATACATGTTCTTTCAACCTTCTCCAAGAATCAAAGAAGCTTGCCGATAAATACGGAGTGCCCCTTGGGACGCATTATCTGGAAACCAAGTCAGAAAAGGAAAAACTCGCAGGAAAATACGGAAAATCTCCAACATCCTTCCTAAAGGATATCGGGTATCTTTCTGAACAATTCATTGCCTTTCACTGTGTATATATGGAAGAAGAAGATATACGGATGTTTGCCGATCACGGATGCAAAATGGTTCACAATCCTGAGAGCAATATGAAACTTGCCTCGGGAGTCGCTTCGGTACCGGAAATGATGAGGGCCGGCGTCACCGTTGGTCTGGGAACGGATGGCTGCGCAAGCAATAATAATCTGGACATGTTCCAGGAGATGGATACGGCGGCTAAACTTCATAAGGTTGTGAAGCTTGATCCTACTGTAATGGATGCCAGAACAGTCGTGCGGATGGCTACCTGTCAGGGAGCTAAGGCGCTTGGCATGGAAAATATTGTCGGTTCTCTCAAGGCGGGGATGAAGGCGGATATTATTGTCATTGACTTGAACAAGCCACATCTTACTCCGCTCTATAATGAGTATTCCCATATTGTTTATGCTGTGAATGGAGCCGATGTCGACACGGTCTTGATAAACGGAAAGGTCGTGATGAAGAACCGCAAGCTTCTGACAATTGCAGAGGACGAGTTGATGGCGATGGTGGAAGAGACAGCGATTAGAATCAAGAAACAATTCGGCATGAATTAGCCATGGACCATACTAAAGACAATAACGAACTGGATATCATAATCGAAGGCGGCATGCTTCTGACAATGTCAGACACCATGGATGTAATAGATAATCCGTTAATCGGCATCAGAGACGGAAAGATCGCATTCATCACGCGCGGAGATATCCCTGAAACACGTTCATTCAGCGCGAGAAAAGTCCTCTCCGCTCACGGCTCTTTGATTATGCCAGGGCTAATCAATACCCACACGCACTTGCCCATGGTATGTTTCCGGGGGCTTGCCGATGATCTTCCCCTTATGGACTGGCTCCATAACCATATATTTCCAGCGGAGTCAAAATTCGTGACGAGGGAAATGGTTTATGCAGGCGCCATGCTTGCCATTGCAGAAATGATTCTTTCCGGAACGACGACCTTTTGTGATGCCTATTATTATGAAAGCGAGGTCGCCCGCGCAGCCTTTGATTCCGGTATGCGCGCCGTTGTCTCACAGGGATTTATTGATTTCCCCGAACCGACTGCTCCCGAAAAAATTGCTGATATAGCGGAGAGATTCATAAGCAAATGGCAGTTAAAATCTCCCCTGATTATCCCCGCTCTTGCCTGTCACTCGCCTTATACATGTTCGCCGGAAACCCTCACGAGCGTAAAGGACGCTGCACGGAAGGCGGATGTGCTATACAGCATCCACGTGTCAGAAACAAAAGAAGAAGTTGCCATAATCAGAGAAAGGTTTGGAAAAACACCCGTCCAGCATCTTAAGGATATCGACATATTGGATGACCGCACACTGGCCGTCCACTGCATCTGGCCTGAAGATTACGAAATAGAAATGCTCAGCGCCTCAAATGTAAAAGTATCCCATAATCCGGAAAGCAGCATGAAACTGGCCGCTGGCTGTGCGCCTGTTCCGATTTTTATTGAAAAAGGAATCACGGTTGGACTCGGCACCGACGGCGGTGCCAGCAACAATGATCTGGACATGTTCAGAGAGATGGGTACTGCGGCCAAGTTACACAAGGTAATCCAAATGGATTCTACGGTGATGGATGCCAAGACGGTATTGAAGATGGCCACTATTAACGGGGCGAAGGCTCTGGGCTTGGAAGACCGGATCGGCTCCATTGAACCGGGAAAATTTGCCGATCTAATCATAGTAGATACAAAGAAACCGCATCTTGCGCCGATGCATAGCTACTACTCACAGCTTGTATATGCCGCTTCCGGCGCTGATGTCAAAACAAGCATCATAGGAGGCAAGATCGTAATGCAAGACAGAAAGCTCCCGCTGGTCGATTTGCCTTCAATCATGCAAGAGGTAAGGGCCATCGCTAAATCAATTGGGGCTAATTAAGCTATCTTTGGAGGTTAGCACATGACTGACAGGAAAATCTCTGCAAAGAAATGTATATGGGCAATTATAATCTTTCTTTTCTTCCTTCCTGCGACTTCGTGGTCCCTTCCCCGCGAGGTTACATTCTTTCCCGGCTCTGCCGAGGTTATTGAAGTAGCGAAAGTTAAACTTCTGCCTGAAGGAATAGAGCAGACAAAAACTCTCATCATCCTCCCTGGACAGGCCGATCCTGATTCACTCGTAGTCCGCATAGACAATAACGCGAAGATAAGAATCGATGACATAAACTGGCGACAGGTAAGCCGCCAGAATGATGAGAAGATTGCAAATCTCATGAAGCAGCTCGAGAAACTGAAAGAGGCGCGGAAGAACCTTCAAGCGACGATCCGCGGCCTGGACACACAGATTCAGTTCTGGCAGTTACAGACCAAGGCGAAGTTAAAGACTATGGCAGATGTGCATAATATGTCCGCTGCCATAGGGAAGAGTATCCAGAAGGCTTATCAAGATAAACTTTCGAAGGAATCTGAACTCGAAAAAATTGAGAGACAAATAAAGGAGGCGCAGGATGATCTCGATCGCGCCGCAGGGAGAAAAGAAACCGCATGGGAGGTGACTGTTATTCTTTCCGGTTCGCGCGGTTCCGAAGCGACTCTCACATACACATACTCATTAGCCGGCTGCGGCTGGCATCCTCTGTATCGTCTTGAGGCAAAACCGAAAGACAAACAGATAATATTTACATGGGAAGCGGAAATCTGGCAGAGTTCCGGCCAGGACTGGAATAATGTGAGCATCAATTTAGCTACCCTCAAGCCGCCTTCTTCCATTGCTCCGGCTGAATTGACGCCGTGGATTATCAAACCTCGTCCTCAATTCCGCAGGGATGGAGCAATGCAAAAGGCCTTAAAATCTGCCGCAGCCGCAGAGCTAATGGAAGCTCCGGCCCCTGCCCCGGCTGAGGAAGCTGGCATAGGGGCCAGACAGGTCAAACAGACCACGTATTCACTCTGGCAGATAGGCAGGAAAAACGTACCCGCCGGAGCGAAACAGAAGGTAAAGATCGAGGAAGAACTATGGCCATCGGAATTCACATACATGGCAAGACCATCTCAGAGCAGCCAGGTATTTCTCAGAGCGAAAGTGAAACTTCCCGAGCCGAAAGACATTCCCTCCGGCAGCAGTTTATACATCGTTGATGGCGCCATATTGGGAAAACGCTCATTTGCTCTCGCCGGTCAAGAGGCGACCATATTCTTTGGCATTGATCCCCTTGTCACCGCAAGGACGCAGTTAATATCAAAAAAATCAGGTGAAAAAACATTCCTGCAGGATAAGCAGACATACACCTGGGATTGGCGCACGGATATTCAGAATTCCAGAAATTCCCCGGTCAGGGTCCTTGTAGAAGAACCGAATCCGCAGCCCAGGGATGAACGCATCGCAGTGACACTAAAGTATGACCCTGATCCTGTAGAGAAGACTCCATCGTCATTGACCTGGGACATGGATATATCGGCAGGACAGAAGAAATCCTTATTCATGACTGTAAGGATTGAAGCGCCGAAGAATATGGATCTGGATCTTGGATGGAGGCAATGACGGTGACCATAAGCTTCCGAACGTTTGCTGTCAAAGAGGAAATTGACGATACGCCCTCGCCTCCCCTCTTCGCAAAGACGGACGGCGCGGTTTTCACGAAAATGATTTCAACAGTAGCCAGGAGCGCCCGATGAAAAAAAAAGGCGAAGTCGATCACACCTCTCACATGAAGCTTCTCCTACGCGATCCTTTCCTTAAGCCCTTTGCCTCGGTGCTCGGTCAGAGGTATGAAAAAATCGAGGCGATGGAGCGACGCCTTACGGGCGGCCGCATGTCGCTCGCGGATTTTGCCTCCGGTCACGAATACTTCGGTCTCCATCACGATGGCAGTGAATGGGTGTTCCGAGAATGGGCGCCTTATGCCACTGCTATTTTTCTCATCGGCGATTTCAATGGCTGGCGCAAGGACCCGGAATTTGCCCTCTGTCGAATCAGTGAAAGCGGAAACTGGGAATTGCGGATGCCTGCCGACAAACTAGATCACGGCCAGCTTTACAAACTATCTGTGCATTGGCCCGGCGGTCACGGCGAGCGCATTCCCGCTTACACCCGCCGCGCGGTCCAGGACCCGCATACCAAGCTTTTTGCTGCCCAGGTATGGGCGCCGGTCACCACATATCAGTGGCGCAAGAAATCGTTCAGCCCGTCACCGGAAGCGCCAAGGATATATGAATCACACGTAGGCATGGCCCAGACCGAGGAGAAGATCGGAACCTTTGAGGAGTTCAGAGAAAAAATCCTGCCCCGTGTGGTCGATGCCGGATACAATACCCTCCAACTGATGGCCATCCAGGAACACCCCTACTACGGCTCATTCGGTTACCAGGTATCAAGCCTTTTCGCCGCCTCCTCCCGCTTCGGCACCCCGGAGGAACTGAAAGGTCTGATCGACGCCGCACATGAGGCGGGCCTTTCGGTGATCATGGATATTGTGCACTCCCATGCTGCCCGCAATGAGCAAGAAGGGATCAGCCGTTTCGACGGCACGTTTTACCAGTATTTTCATAATGGCCCGCGGGGCTTCCACTGGGCATGGGATTCCCGCTGTTTCGACTATGGCAAACCCGAGGTCCTCCATTTTCTGCTCTCCAACTGCCGCTACTGGCTGGATGAATACCACTTCGACGGCTTCCGCTTCGATGGTGTGACAAGCATGCTTTATCTCGACCATGGTTTGGAAAGGATATTTGCATCCTACCAAGACTATTTCGGACAGAATGTCGATGATGATGCCCTGGTGTATCTCGCCCTGGCCAACAAAGTCATCCACACCGTGCATCCTGATGCCGTCACCGTTGCTGAAGACGTGAGCGGCATGCCGGGACTCGCCGTTCCCATTGAGAAAGGCGGCTACGGTTTCGATTACCGCCTTGCCATGGGTGTGCCCGATTACTGGATCAAGCTTGTCAAGGAAAAACCTGACGAAGAATGGCCCATGGCAAACCTCTACCATGAACTCACCAATCGCCGTATCGATGAGAAAACCATCGGCTACGCCGAATCCCACGACCAGGCGCTCGTGGGTGACAAGACCCTGATCTTCCGGCTCATAGATGCAGACATGTATGAGCACATGAGCGTGTTTAAATCCAACTTAAGGGTGGAACGCGGCATGGCCCTGCACAAGATGATCCGCCTTGTCACCCTGGCTACTGCCGGCAGCGGTTACCTGAACTTCATGGGCAACGAGTTCGGCCATCCGGAATGGATCGATTTCCCCCGTGAGGGGAACAACTGGTCGTACAGGTACGCGCGACGCCAGTGGAACCTGCGCGATGACAGCAATCTTCACTACCGGTTCCTTGCCGAATTCGACAGGGCCATGATGCGTCTCGCAGCAGAATACGCTTTTCTCGACTCACCGGAACCGCTGCTTCTCCTGGAGCACCAAGATAATCAATTGCTAGGCTTCGAGCGTGCCGGCTTGGTGTTCCTTTTCAGCTTCAATCCTGTACAGTCGTTCCCCGATTATCCCGTTGATCTTCATCCCGGTGAATATAATCTCATCCTCGATAGCGATGCGAAAGCCTTCGGAGGGCATGGACGCTTACAGCCCGGACAGACATACTTTACACGACCCGCTCCCCTTCCTGACGGTGCCCTGCGGCATCGCGCCACCGTCTATCTGCCGACCCGCACCGGCCTGGTCCTCCGCAGGATATGAGATTGTAAATAAGGTACTTTCTAAGAAGTTGCAAATGTGAATGTTTCGTATGGGGAAGAGATAGGAAGTGATTTTTTTGTCGCTAAGCCAGGGGTCTCCCGCCGTTCAGCCTCTCATAGATTTTGACATACTCGGCGATCATACTTCCGAGGTCGTATCTTTCTCGCGCCTCCTTCATGATGCGCTTTATCTGCACTTCCCTGATCTTCAAAGATCTTCTATGAAAGGCAATACTTCTGGTCAAACCGAACCACAAACCGCCCGGGTCATAATTTCTAAAAAGAAAACCATTGCCTACATCCTGGAGAGATCCGTCCCTCTTGAGCCTGAGATCCCTTATCTTGTCATGATACCCGCCTGTGTCGCGGTTGGTAGCTGTGGCCCCGAAGAGGTTTCCTATCTGATCGATCTGCCCGCAAGGTTCATAAAGTGAAGCACCGAATACATCATTCGCAGCGGCGTACCCCAGCATGGAAAGACTTTCACTAAAGGGCTGATAGGCAATTTTGCCATTTGATGCACAGGCGATTCTCCCTAAAGTCTCTACATGCGTACGATCATTCCCCACACCATCAGCGACAATCGCAATTTGTGCATCACCGTTCACTGTAACAAAATGCTGCGCGATGTGCTCCAAAAGCTCCACTCCCTTCTGGAAAGGATCGAGCCTTGAAGGCCAGAAGAACAAAATGGCATCCGGATTAACCTGGAGCCCCGTCCTCTTCTGAAATTCAATGAGATTTTCTTTCTTTGCTTCCATAAAGGGATCATCAGTACCGTACTTTATTACACAGTATTCACACTGCTCCGGATACATCATGTGAGAAGGAGCGTTAATGATGGCCTTGGCAGAGTCCTGATAATATTTTGCTTTGACTTCCTGGCGGACACTCGGAGGCACAAGGATCCTATCCATGAAGTAATCATCGACGACTTCTTCTAAAAATCTTTTCCCCACAAAATTGATAATGGTCGCATTCTTTATGGCTGTAGCCTGACAGTCTATGGCCTGCTTGCCTTCGTGTTCCGAATAAAAGACGTAATCAGCTATGTTTCTAAGATTGATTCCTCTGAGAAGATCTACGGGCACATTTTCGGTAAACACATTATGAACGGTATGCAGAACGGGTATTCCCGTGGCCTTGGCATAGGCAGTTATGGCGCCTCCCGCCATCCAGTCGTGACTGTGGATGATAATCCTGCCCCCATGCTTTGCCCTGACGTCCTTGATCAGATTATTGATGATCTCCTTTTGAAATTCCGCAGCGGTCATCAGCGGATCCCCGGAATAGGCACTGAGGTTGTCTGCAAAAATGGCGGAACTGATGAGGTGAATCTTTTCAGGATCGATTTTATACCTTATTTCCCTCCACTGCTGCTCATCCAACTTTAATTCTCTCTGAAAGCGCTTTTTCAGATTCAAGGTCACCAAATGGACATCGATGCCTCTTTCCGTAAGACCCTCGCACAATGCGGAAATTACCTCTCCCTGCCCGCCGCTTTTCCCGGTAATATATTTGGCCAGAGCTCCCATGTCCTGCGGTAATCTTGCCGTTTCCGGCGTTATCATCAGGAGAGCCGTTTTACCGCCATGTTTTAAGATATGGAATCGTTTTATGAGCATCTGAATGTCATCTATCTTCCTGGTTAAGACATGAGCTGGCTGTCCTAACGATCCATCATAAGGATTAAAATAGAAATGAACCGCATGATCTTCACCAATCCTTTCATGGAGGAAATAAAGATGATCCGAGGTGGTTAACTGACGCCATTTCGTCAGAAGCTCTCCCCCGGCTCTTTTCACATCCTTCTCCATGCTTTCGATATCTCTGAACAGATCCTCTTGCGTGGGATTGCCAAGCCATCCAAAAGTATCTCTCCTCTTATCATCCCAGGATGATGCAGATGAATCGTGAATGGATAAGACAGGGCAATCAGTATCCAGGAATCGTTCAGCGGTTTCTGATGGATTGCTCAT
>Ga0208494_1000078_pt1 | contig 35007 bp, 30 predicted proteins | sample CryBogmetaGMA10M_FD_184544 | JGI IMG/M metagenome (GOLD analysis project Ga0208494, IMG submission 184544) | Freshwater microbial communities from Crystal Bog, Wisconsin, USA - MA10M (SPAdes) | ecosystem: Environmental > Aquatic > Freshwater > Lake | place: Crystal Bog, Wisconsin, USA...
TGCGGCGGAAAAAATCGTGCTGGAAGCCAAAGATGCGGATGGCGGGCGGATTGGGGCTGTCTTGCGCCTCGGTGCAGTGTATGGCTGCAGAATTAAGGGGAATTATCGGCGCCTTGTGCAATCTCTGGCGAGAGACCGCTTCATACCTATTGGGAATGGTTCCAACAGGCGCACATTGGTTTATGACAAGGATGTGGCACGCGCTGCTGTATTGGCTGCCATCCATCCGGATGCAGCTGGCCGGATTTTCAACGTTACGGACGGACAGTTCCACACCATGAAAGCCATCATCGAGACTATCTGCGACGCCCTCGGCCGCAGGTCGCCGCGTTTGACGTTGCCCGCGGGTCCCGTTCGTTGCCTGGCGGATCTCTTGGAGGATTGCGCCCGGGTTTGCGGTTTGCACTCGCCTATCGTACGGGCGACGGTCGATAAGTACACGGAGGATGTGGCCGTGGACGGGAGGCGTTTTTACACGCAGATCGGTTTTGTCCCGCAATACAATCTGGCGGCGGGCTGGCGGGAGACCGTGGCCGAGATGCGGCAGTCGGGCGATATATGATTCATGATCTGACGACGTTCTTCGTTCAACTGGTGGAGCTGGTCGCTCAACACAGGACAGCTCTGCTTTTTTTTAGTTGTGCGGGTTTGGGGGCCATGGGCGCCTGGCTTATCGCCGGCATGCCGTTCCGGGAACGCCTGCTGGACACCCCCAACGAGCGCAGTTCCCACACCATCCCGACACCCCGCGGCGGCGGTGTTGGGATCCTGGCGGCCTTCATCATGGCGGGCCTCACGCTCCGGATTCCGACGACCTTCCTGCTTGCCGCGATCCTCATCTCTGCCGTGAGCTTTTTCGGGGATTATTTCCGGATCTCGGTGAAATTCCGTCTTGTTGTCCAGATCTTTTCCACTCTCCTCCTCCTTTTTCCCCTGCTGCCCCGTCTGACAGCGCAATATGCCTTATCCATGTTTGGGTTTTCTCCCTTCCTGTTCCTGCTCATCCTGCCGTTTATTTTCATTTTCATTATCGGGACGGCGAACCTCTACAATTTTATGGATGGCATCAACGGCATTGCCGGTCTAAGCGGGATGATCGGATTCGGTCTGCTGGGCGTCTATACCCTGTATCGTCCACCCCCCGATGCCTTCCAGAACGCCCTGTCGCTGCTCTCAATCTGCGTTTCCCTGGCCTGCCTGGGGTATCTTCCGTTCAACATGCCCCGGGCCAGGGTCTTCATGGGGGATGTGGGCAGCATCCTCCTGGGGTTCGTCTATGCCGGCCTGGTGGTGACGCTTTCCCGGAATTATCTGGAGATGGTCTGTTTTGCGGCCTTACTTTTCCCTTTTTATGCGGATGAATTGACGACCATGACGGTCCGCTTGCAGAACCACGAGGATTTTATCCAGTCCCACCGCCGTCACTTGTACCAGCTTTTGGTCAATGAGTTTGGTATCGACCACTGGAAGATCTCCTCGGTCTACGTGGCTGCGCAACTGGCGATCGGTGCAGGCGTCCTGATTGCATATTACTATGGGTCGCTGGCCGTCTTGATTTTCCTGACGGTGTGTTTCGTCGGCTTCACGCTGCTGACGGCCCATATCCGTAAAATCGCAAATAAAAAGAGTCAATAAGGTGGACACGTCATGAAGATGCAGTTGAAAAATGCCCATTTTTATCTGATGCTCCTGAGCGATGCGCTCCTCTTCGCCGCCGCCCTGACCCTTGCCTATCTCTTCCGTTTTGAATTCTCTATAGACGCATTCTATGCCAGGCAGCTCAAGGGGATGCTGATCATGGTGGTCCTGCTGAAGCTGTGCACCTTCTTCCTGTTCGGTCTCTATAAAGGGATGTGGCGTTACACAAGCACCAGGGATTTCTGGCGACTTCTGCAGGCTTCGGCTACATCGACGCTCCTGATCATGGCCTTCATCCTGGTCGCATATCGGTTTGAAGGGTATTCCCGGGCCGTCTTCTTAACGGATGGAATTCTAACATTTGTTCTTGCCGGTGGGTTGCGCTTCACGATCCGCGCTTATTTTACTTCTTTTCAGCCAAACCTTAACTCCGATCGCATGGCGGCTTTCCAGAAAAAACACAGGAAACGTATCTTGATTGTCGGTGCGGGCAATGCCGGCGAAAAGATACTGCGGGAGATTTTCGAGAATTACCAGATTCATTATGATGTGGTCGGTTTTATCGATGATGATCCCGTCAAGCAGGGGCGGTCCATCCACGGGATTCCTGTCCTGGGACATCTGGATGATATGCATAGGATTATCGCGGTCAAAAACATTGATGAGATTCTCATTGCTATCCCCTCGGCCAGCGGCGAGGAAATGCGGCGCATAATAGATATCTGCAAGGGGTGCAATATTTTTTATAAGACCCTGCCCGGCATCGGTGAAATTATTGATGGCCGCGTCAGCGTCAAGGTTCTCAGGGACGTGAGATATGAGGACCTGCTCGGTCGGTCGCCTGTGCAACTGGATACAACAGGCATCAGGAGTTATTTGGATGGACAAACAATTCTCATTACAGGCTGCGGTGGCTCCATCGGATCGGAGCTGTGCCGGCAGGTTATCAAATATCAGCCGCATTCGCTCATTTTGGTGGATGCAAGCGAGGCTAATCTTTTTCACATACAGATGGAACTCCAGCATGAACTCTATTATCAAAACTGTACGACTATCCTCGGGCATGTGCAGGACAGGCAGCTAATGACGTCCGTTTTTCAGAAATTCCGTCCGCAGGTTGTATTTCACGCAGCTGCCTATAAGCATGTTCCTATGCTGGAAAGGAATCCCTGGGAGGCAGTGACAAATAATATTGTGGGAACTAAGGTAGTGATGGAATTGGCCGTCGAATATGGGGTGAAGCGCTTCGTGCTTGTATCTACTGACAAGGCGGTGAAGCCCACCAATGTTATGGGGGCGAGCAAACGCGTGGCAGAATTGCTCCTCCAGTCCTTTCAGGGAAATGGGACAAAGTTCATGGCGGTGCGATTTGGAAATGTTGTAGGTTCATCAGGATCCGTAATACCTCTATTCCGGCGGCAGATAGAGCAGGGTGGACCTGTCACTGTGACCCATCCGGATGTCAATCGCTATTTCATGACCATACCTGAGGCGGCGCAGATGATCATACAGGCAGGGGCCATGGGAGAGGGTGGTGAGGTTTTCATCCTGAGGATGGGCACGCCAGTCAAGATTCTGGACATGGCAAGAGACCTGATACGGCTGTCCGGCAAAGAACCGGACAAGGATATTAAGATCGTCTTTACGGGACTACGGGAAGGGGAAAAGCTTTACGAAGAACTCATTACTGTGGGAGAAGGGATAGTGCCAACGAAGCACGAGAAGATAATGGTGCTTCGATCAGATGGATTTTCTAATGCCATGAAGAGTCCCGCAGAGTTGCATGATTGGCTGAATTCTGAACTCAAACAGTTGTATGATCTGTCGCTTCGCCATGATTCCCTTGCTATAAAGAGAAAGCTTCAGGAGATCGTTCCCGAGTATTCGCCGCAGGAGACAGACAGCATCTTTAAATAAAGTGGACAGGCTATTTTGCAAGTGTACTCAAGAAGGAACTGCAATAAAAGGTAGCCTCTTTCTTTTTTACGAAATGGGGCAGTGGCTAAGACATAGTGCTTGTTCAGGACCATTTTAAAATCACAAAACAAATCAGAAACGTTCTTGTTGTCCAACTGGGCGATATCGGGGATGTAGTCTGGACGACACCGACACTGTGGGCTGTTAAGGAATCTTATCCACAGGCCAATGTATCGGTTTTTCTTCGGGAAGGCTTTGGATGCCTTCTGGAAGCAGATCCATCTATACATAAAATCTTTGAAGTGAAGAACACCCAGGGTAATCTTCTCTTAAATATCGTTGATCAAGTACAGTTGATCAAAAAGTTGCGTAATGAACAATTTGACATGGTCTTTGATCTCCGTTCCGACGATCGAGGGGCGATCATGGCCCGCTTGACCGGCGCTGCCATAAGAGGCTCGCTCTATTACACCGCAGTTCCCTTCTGGCGAAACTGGCTCTTTACGCATCTTCTCGTTGGGCTTCCCACTCCGAAAGAGCATGTATTAGGCGCGGCGGAACAATCCCTTCGTATCGTCAGGGGTTTTGGCATTACCGGGAAAAAGGCGATCCCCAGGCTCTGGGTATCAGATCAGGTGATAGCACGGGTTTACGAGCTGCTCGCTGAGTGTGAAATGAAACCCGTGGTATCTGACCCCTTCTATCGGTGGATTACCGTCAATCCATTCTCTCGGTGGCCGTATAAGGAATGGGCAGATGATAAATGGGTAATTATTATCAATTGGCTGTGGCATGAGTTTCACATTGCTGCCGCTATTGTGGGCAGTAAAGAGGAAGCGGCCAGAGCTAGAGAACTGATGAACAAATGTAATGGCACTGTGTACAACCTTGCGGGGAAAACGACGCTGGCTGAACTGGCCGGCACACTCAGTCTGAGCAGCTTTCATCTCGGGGTTGACAGCGCGGCTCCGCATATTGCCGCCGCTGTGGGAACACCGACATTAACAATCTTCGGTCCCTCTGATTGGCGCGATTGGGCTCCCGTCGGTGATAAGCACCGTGTCGTTGTGTCGAACATGGATTGTGTGCCGTGCTATAAAAAGGGCTGCAACGGTTCGGAACGGAGCATATGCCTCGAAACTCTCGAAGTAAAGACGGTACAAGATGCTATCCGTGTGGTGTTGGAGAAGAGATAACTTTAGTGAAATCTTCTTGAGGATATTACTATTAATAAAGAAGATAAAATAAGATATTTTGATTCCCTCGCCAGAAAAAGAGAGAAATGGCTGAAGAAAGGTGATTACTATCACAGGGCCATAGCGAATTATATTAAGTTTCTTGTCCCTGCCCAATCATCCATCCTGCAGATCGGCTGCGGTATCGGTAATCTGATTGCATCATTAGAGGCTTCGCGTAAAGTCGGAATTGATTTCAGCCCGAAGATGATTGAAGTGGCAAGAGAGAAATTTTCCGGTGTTGAATTCCGTGTAGATGATTTAGAGGCTTTGCAAACGGACGACAAATTCGATTATATCCTTCTCGTGAACGTTATCGGTTACGTAGATGACATTCAAGCTTCTCTTAACGGCTTGAAGAAGATCTGCAAACCGGATACGCGGATAATCGTTGTCTACTTTAATTACCTGTGGCAGCCACTTATGAAATTCGCCGAGTGGTTCGGCCTGCGGATGAAAAGGCCCATTATGCACTGGCTGCCGCCTCAAGACATCCGAAATATCCTGAAGCTCAGTGACTTCGAGACTGTCAAGGCAGATTATCAGATTCTCATGCCTGTATATATTCCTGTTATCTCAACCCTGTTAAACAGGATAATCGTGAAAATGCCTTTCTTCCGTGAGTTGGCTTTAAATGAAATTGTCGTTGCCAGGACATGCGGGAAAAGGGGGAATGCGGACGACACGACATGCTCCGTTGTAGTACCCTGCCGCAATGAAAAAGGAAATATTGAGAACGCTGTGCAGCGCATCCCGGATATGGGAAAGCACACGGAGCTTATATTTGTTGAGGGATATTCCAAAGATGAGACCTTGGCCGAGTGCTACAGGGTTCAAAAGGACTATCCCGATAAGGACATTAAGGTAATGGTACAGGATGGGAAAGGCAAAGCCGATGCCGTTCGCAAGGGATTTCGGGAAGCAAAAGGTGATATTCTCATGATTCTCGATGCCGATCTAACCATTCCTCCCGAATCTCTTCCGAAATTCTTTGAAGCGATTGTCTCCGGCAAGGGAGAGCTTGTCATCGGGAGTCGCCTTGTGTATCAAATGGAAAAAGAGGCCATGAGAACGCTGAATCTTCTGGGAAATAAATTTTTCAGCACCATGTTCACCTACCTCCTCGATCAACGAATAAGGGATACACTTTGTGGAACAAAAGTCCTCCTGCGCAGGGATTACGAGAAAATTGTGGCAGGACGAAGCTATTTCGGTGATTTCGATCCTTTCGGTGATTTTGATCTGCTCTTTGGAGCCGTGAAACTGAACCTTCAAATTGTCGAGATTCCGATAAGGTACCGGGAGCGGACCTACGGATCAACGCAGATTGAGCGGTTCCGGCATGGATGGCTGCTGTTGAAAATGACGGCCTTTGCAATGAAAAAAATCAAATTCATATGAAGGAAAATAATCCATTTATGAGAGGCCATCCGGGAGCTGATAAGAGTGGTGTTCCTGATCGTCATTGAAAAGATATTTGATATTTTGCGTCCGTTCATGCTAAATTTATCCGCTCTTGAACGGATACACCTCCTATATGCGAAGCACCGGATATCCCGTGTCACCAATCTGAGCTTACCTTAAGTGCATACTAAGGGCTCAAGATGAAAATGTAGAATTGTTTAAAGTTATTGAAAGGAAGAACATGAAGACAGCACTCATTACAGGCATAACGGGGCAGGACGGTTCGTACCTTGCAGAGTTCCTGTTAGATAAGGGCTACGCAGTGCACGGCCTCATCAGACGCTCCAGCACCTTCAACACTGACAGGATCGAACATCTTTACAAGGACCTGCACGATCCTTCGGCCCGCTTGTATCTCCACTACGGAGACTTATCCGTTTCGGGGCAACTGATGGACCTGCTCCATACCGTCCGTCCCGACGAGATATATCATCTGGGGGCCCAGAGCCATGTGAGGGTGAGCTTCGACATGCCTGAGTATACCGGTGATGTGACGGGCCTGGGGACGCTCCGCCTCCTGGAGGCTATCCGCAAGACGGGGATCCAAACCCGATTCTACCAGGCCTCTTCGAGTGAGATGTTCGGAGCGGCGCCTCCGCCGCAGAGCGAGGACACGCCGTTCCAGCCCCAAAGCCCCTATGCTGCTGCCAAGGTGTATGCCCATTACGTCGTAAAAAATTATCGCGATGCCTATGGGCTCTTTGTATGCAATGGGATACTATTCAACCACGAGTCACCACGGCGGGGCGAGACTTTCGTGACAAGGAAGATTACCCGGGCGGCAACGAGAATTAAGCTGGGACTCCAGCAGAAACTGTATCTGGGCAATCTGGATGCAAAGCGCGACTGGGGATTCGCGGGTGACTATGTAGAAGCCATGTGGCTTATGCTCCAGCACGAGAAGCCTGATGATTATGTGATTGCTTTAGGAGAAACCCATTCAGTCAGAGAGTTCTTGGGAAAGGTCTTTCAAAAGCTGTCCCTGGACTATGAGAAGTACGTCGAAATTGATTCAAGATACTTCCGCCCCACGGACGTAAATATTCTCCTTGGTGACTCAACAAAGGCGAGAAAGATCCTGGATTGGAAACCGAAAGTGGGTTTTGAGGAACTCGTGGAAATGATGGTGGAGGCGGACATGGAACTCGCAAGGAAGGAAAAAACACTGCGCGATGCGGGTTACAAACGTGCAGATAACATACGGTAGCCCGATGTTTGCATGAAAGTCCTTGTTCCTTAGATCATTGATTTAGGAAGGATTGATCGAGCAAGTGAAAGACAAACGCATTACAGTCACCGGCGGTAAGGGGTTCCTGGGTGGTCATCTTATAAAGAAACTCCAGAATAAGGGCTATCAAAAAATTGCCGTCGCAGGTCGCCCTGAATATGATCTTGTGAATCTTGCCGACATTCAGCGGATGTATGAGGACACAAAGCCGGATGTCGTCATCCATCTCGCGGCAAAGGTGGGCGGCATCGGGTTTAACCAGGAACATCCCGCTTCCCTTTTCTATGACAACATCATGATGGGTGTACAGCTGATCCATGAAGGGTATCTCAGGAGGATCGATAAATTCGTGGCGTTGGGCACTATCTGCGCCTACCCGAAATTCACACCGGTGCCCTTTAAAGAGGACGATATATGGAACGGCTATCCGGAGGAGACAAACGCTTCCTACGGTCTGGCAAAAAAGATGATGCTTGTGCAGTCGCAGGCATACCGTAACCAGTATGATTTCAACTCGATATTTATTCTCCCCGTGAACCTGTTTGGTTCGGGAGATAATTTCGATCCCCGATCTTCCCATGTCATTCCCGCTCTCATCAAAAAATGCGTCGATGCCGTTGACTCCAGGGAACGGGAGATCACAGTCTGGGGCACTGGCAAGGCGACGCGGGAATTTTTTTATGTGGAGGACGCGGCCGAGGCCATCATCCTGGCCATGGAAAAATACAACAAGAGCGATCCCGTGAATATCGGGGCGGGCTTTGAAATCTCCATTCGGGACCTCGTCGGTTTGATCATAGAGCTGACGGGATTCAAAGGCAGAGTGATCTGGGATGAAACGAAACCGGACGGACAGCCACGACGTATGCTTGATACAACGCGGGCCTACCGTGAATTCGGCTTCACAGCCGAGACTGATTTTAGAGTGGGGCTCGCGAAAACCATCGAGTGGTACAGGAACCATCGCGATTGAATGCGGAGATGAAAGCCTTACGTTATTTACTTAAACGTCATTGCGACCAAGAGAAACCATGTCGTAATTATCTTTTTTGTAATTTCGAGAGAAGCGAGAAATCTAATGATTGATAAAACTAACGCTAAGATTCCTCACATTAGTTCGGAATGACTTTTTCCCTTTAAGGCAGTTTCTTTGCCTCATCAATCAACATAATCGGGATATCGTCTTTGATTTCATATAACAGTTTACATTTATCGCAGATCAAGCCATCTCCCGATTCGTTCATGCGGATGTCACCCTTGCACTTGGGGCATACCAAAATATCCAGCAGTTCCTTGCTTATGGCCAATTCCTTCCCTCCCTTGTAATTCTGCCGTATCAACCTTCTTATCCCCGTCCGGGGAAAAATCAATCAAAAAAGACCGAGTAGCCTATAACTCCCGAATTTGTGTCAATACCCCCGTTAGGATCTGCAAGATTCGCATTGGACATATGCCGGAAGCGGTAACCTACATTGATGGCTGAGTCCTTTGTTAGATAGTAATAGAAGCCGGCGCCGATAGTGTCGGCGAAAATAAAGCCACTGGCCTGTTTTGTTGTGACTACAGAAATATAATGTGGTCCAGCGCTTCCGAGGGCATAGACGGATAAATTACCTATGATCGGATGCGTGTATTGGAGGCCAATGCCAATGCCCAATTCGAAGTCAGTTTGCGGATTCACAACGGGGTTGATCTGGGGCTCGAGAAAAACGGAGAGCATTCCGCTGTGATTCTTAAGTCCTGAGAAATATCTTTTCAGATCGACACCGAAATGGCCAATCAGAAAGACAGGCTGATAGCTGCCCTCCGGAATGCTGCCATTTCCGAAACCGGCGATAAATCCCATCTCTGTGAAGAATCTTTCACTGGGGCGACCTTCTTTCTGCACTTCTTCAGAACAATAAGCATAGTTTACCGAAAGAATAATGACGAAGACAATAAAAATCTTTAACAGCGCAGCACCCCGAAGATTCAACATTCTACTCACCTCACCCCGATAATTTTTCTCTTGCCGCATGAAAGACTTCTTCAATGGTAATGCCGGACATACATTCCATAGAGTCGCACTTTTTCAGGAAACATGGACTGCAGGATAATTCCCTCTGTATGATCACATGCCCTTTTCCGTACGGGCCCGTCCGGGACGGATCGGTAGGACCGAAAAGGGCGATAACGGGTGTCCCCATAGCTGCCGCAAGGTGCATGGGACCTGAGTCTGTGGTGATCAGGAGCGAAGATCGCTGATAAAGATAGGCCAGGTCCCGCAGCGTCGTTTCCCCTCCCAGGTTGACAGAAGGAGTCTTCATCTGGGATTGAATGTGCTCCAATTTATCGGGCTCGGTTCCCGTAAAAATAACGCTGACCTTTAGCTCTTTTGCAATCCGATCACACAACCCAGCGAATTTTTCATCCGCCCAGAGTTTAGTGTCCCATAGCGCTACAGGGCTTACTGCCACAAACCGGCCCTTCTTGTCAATGTTGTTTCTTTGCAAGAATCCTTCCACCCTGTTTATGTTTTCTTCACCGATGGGAATCAGATATTCCGGTTCGTTTGCATCTGCACCCAGATACCGGAGGAAATCCAGGTAGCGGTCGATTGCGTGTTTATGCATGTCCTCGTGGATTTTTTCATTGAGGAAGAGCCCGCTGAGCTCCTGCATACTGTCGTAACCCAGTTTTCTCTTGCCGGAACTGAGAAGAACAACTGCAGCGCTTTTGACAAGCCCGTGAAAATCAATTACCAGATCGTATGGCTGCTTTCTCAGATCGTCTATGAAGGCTCTAATTTCTTTTATGGGTTTTGTGATGCGGCCCTTTTTCAGGTCCCTAATCCATTGTTTCCTGTGAGAGATTATGACTCTGTCCAGATACGGGTGGCCCGAAATGAGGTCGGAAGAGGCATCTTCAATGACCCAGGTGATATTCGCCTCAGGGTAGAGTTTTCTAAGGGCGGCCAAAGAGGGAAGGGTATGGATTACGTCGCCGATAGCGCTTAATTTTACAATAAGAATATTCATACCAAATTTTTTATGACAGCGCTTCACATAGTCAGCAATGATGGTCTAAAGCTTTTTCGAGCGTTTTTTTGTTCGGTCTTTCATGATCCACTTAACGGCATCGAGAATATCTTCTGCGATGTAACTCGGTTGACAAAGTTCGGGAGAATCGGACGTTAAGTCTTTCTCTATGGTGTTTATACCGTAGCCTGTCTTGACGAGGATTCCTTTCGCTCCTACCGTATGTGCCACCTTGATGTCCTTGAGCATGTCCCCCACTGTGTAAGAACGCTGAAGATCGATGTCGAGCTCTTTCGACGCTTCGATAAGCATTCCTGCCTCGGGCTTCCTGCATGTGCAGGACTGCAGATAAACCCCGATGCCTTCCGTCTGGTGATGGGGGCAGTAGTAGAAGGCATCAATGAACGCGCCTCTCTCCCGCAGCATTTCCTGGATGCGCTCGTGAACCTTCCGGACGAACTCCTCGGTGAAATATCCCTTTGCTACCCCTGACTGATTGGTCATCACCACGGCCTTCATACCGCTTTCGTTGATAAGCCTGATCGCTTCCGCCGTATTGGCAAAGATTTTCAGTTTGTCGATGCTGTCCAGGTATCCCACCTCTTCATTGATCGTTCCATCCCTGTCCAGGAAAACTGCCGTATTCTTTTTCATTGCGGCAATAGACCTCTGGCAATTTTACAAACTTCCTCAACACTAATAATGTCCATGCATCTGAAATCTGTCGGGCATGTCTCCTTGAGGCAGGGGCTGCATGAGGCGCCTTTGTAGATTACTACACTTCTCTCTCCGACAGGAGCGGTCGTGACAGGATTTGTCGATCCGAAAATGGCGACTGTGGGAATATTTAAAGCTCCGGCAATATGCATCAAACCGGAATCGTTGGATATGAAGAGACTGCATATGGAGATAGCCGCTATGGCCTCCTTCAGATTCGTTTTCCCGGCGAGGTTGATCAGTGGACGATGGGCATGCTGCTCTACAAGATCAGTGGTTTGCCTGTCTTCACGACTTCCGAAAAGAACCACCTGTGCGGAAAGGTCTTCAATCAATCTGTCACTGACGGCAGCAAACCTCTCGGGAAACCATCTCTTCGCGGGTCCATAAGCGGCACCCGGTGCGAGACCGACTATAATGCCCTCTCTCCTGATACCATGTTCGCTGAGTATTTTCTCCGACAAGTTCTCGTATTCGTTTTCCGGATGAAGATGAACGTTCGCTTCTGCGGAAAGGCATCCGAGGGACTTGACCATTTCCAGGTAGTATTGGATCTGGTGCACCTTCCTGACGTCTTCTGTCCTCTGGACGGAGTGTGTAAGCAACAAACCCCTTCCGTCTGAATTGTATCCTGCCCTGACGGGAATACCGGCCAACCAAGTTATGATGGCCGCCTCTATGGCATTTTGCAGGAGTATGGCCGTATCAAACTTCCTGGCCTTCAGTTCCTTTGCCAGTCTCAGGTTTCCCGCTATGCCTGAATGAGGACCGGGGCTTTGAAACACAATAACCTCATCAACGTCTGGGCAAAGGTTGAATATCTCTGCAACCCACGGCTTTGCAAGAATGGATATGCGGGCCTCAGGAAAGGTATTTCTGATGGCACGAACTGCGGGGAGCGTCATAACGGCATCTCCGATCCAGTTCGTACCGCGTATCAGAATATTTATTGCCCTGTCAAAGGGGGTACGTGTTGAGATTCTGACTTTCATTAGTTAGTGGCACCTTCTTCCATATGCGTCTTCGCTACCTGCCAGGCTACGTTATGATCAATCAGGATACCCAGAATCTCGTTTCTTTTGAGGCTGCGGAGCATCTGCCGCATCGCGCGATCTTTGCGTACAGGTATATTGCCGGTCGATGGCCTCACCCTCGCGGAAAGATAGCAAAGAAGGCGAAATATTCCTGTAAAGAAAACTCTTCTCGGCTTTCGGGGTATGGTACTGAAGCACCTCAGCATAATGTCTGCCACTGGTGATCTTTTCATTTCAGTCTCTCGAAAATCAGCGCTTCAAATTCCTCCCGGGAAGGGAGCATTTCCATCTCCACCCGCAAGAGAAAGACATTTTTCAAGAAATCGGGGAAGTCTGTCAGACGAATGCCGTCCTTTTCTGTCGTGATAATGATATCGGAAGAGGAATCGATGTATCTTCTCTGAATATATGAAATGTCTGCTTCGTCGTAATGGTAATGATCGGGGAAGTCAATGAAACTCGTCACAGCCCAACCTAAAAATTCGACGGTTCTGCTGAATGCTTCCGGCGACGCGATTCCAGCAAAAGCACAGACTTTTTTCCCTTTAACGAATTCTAACGGATAAACCTCTCCCGTATCGGCGCGTATGATATCTTTCGGTTGCAGGTACACCGAGAGTACGGGGAGGAACCAGCCTATGCCCTGCTCCTGGTATTTTGGATAACGGCCATCTCTGGCGCTGTCTCTCCATATGACGAAATGCGCCCGATTCAGAGCTGCCGTCGGTTCCCGAAGCGGTCCTCTGGGGAGCAGGAAACAGTTTCCGAAGGGTTGTTCCCGATTAAGGATGACAATATCCACATCCCGAAAGATTCGTCTATGCTGGAATGCATCATCAAGAATCAGGACATTGGCTTTTAGGTTTTCTATGGCGTATCTGCCTGTGCGGATCCTTTCCGGTCCCGTAAGCACCGGTATCCCGTCCGCAGCTTTCGCGATGAGAATCGGCTCATCTCCAGCCTCAATTTGTTCCATCAGGATCTTTGAACCGTCTGATACAACGTTCACAGCGGATTTGGCCTTTCCCCCATATCCCCTGCTTAATACGGCCGGTCTGTATCCTTTCTCCTTCAGCGACTTTGCCAACATGATCACTGTGGGAGTCTTTCCGGTGCCGCCGACGGTTATGTTTCCGATGCTGATGACCTTACAGGGGAGCTTAATCTGCCTAAAGATGCCAAGATCATACATCAAGTTTTTCAAGCTGACAACAGAACGGTAGAATAAGGAAAGAAAGAATAGAATCAGTCTCAGGGGGTTCAGAACGGACGCAACAGTTTCGGAGTACCAGATTGTTCTTAATTTACTGGACAGTTTTTTCAATGCCGTTCCTGTTTTCATCTTTAAACTGCATGTTGTAAAACTTAAAGTATTCTCCCCTTTTTTCCAGAAGAGATTCGTGGGTTCCCTCTTCAACAATCTCGCCCTTGGCAAGCACTAATATCCGATGGGCGTTACGGATTGTCGAAAGCCGGTGCGCGATGATAAGCGTCGTCCTTCCTTTCATCAGATATTCCAGGGCATCCTGAACTTCGATTTCCGCCTCCGTGTCAAGGGATGATGTCGCTTCGTCAAGAATTAGAATGGGTGCATCCTTGAGCAGGGCTCTTGCAATCGATATTCTCTGCCTTTCCCCTCCGGAGAGTTTTGCCCCCTGCTCACCGATAACAGTATCGTACCGTTTTGGTAAGTTCATAATGAAGTCATGCGCGTTGGCTGCCTTCGCTGCTTGGACGATGTCTTCATCGGTCTTTTCGATGTTGCCGTAGGCAATATTATTTCGCACCGTGTCATTAAAGAGGATGGTCTGTTGTGTGACGATGCCGATCTGCCCGCGCAGGGACTCGATAGTGACATGACGGATATCATGGCCGTCTATCAGAATCTGCCCCTCCGAGACATCATAAAATCGCGGGATCAGATTGACGAGGGTCGTCTTGCCTCCACCGCTCATGCCGACAAAGGCAACGACCTCTCCTGCTTTAATAGAGAGATTTACATTCTTCAAAACGGGTGTTTCTTCGTAACAGAAGGTAACGTTCTTTATATCGATGCCCCGGGAGATTTTTGGCAGGTCGGTGGCGTCGGCGTCATTTTTTATATCCGGTACGATATCGATGATGCTGAAGACCCGCTCTGCGCCGGCAATTCCCTGCTGTATTGTATTATTGACATTGGTCAGCCGTTTGACCGGCTCGTAGAGCATGATTAGTGCTGTCAGGAAAGAAAAAAAAGTGCCTGGCGTGGAGACGCCTTTTATCACCTGGTACCCTCCATAGAAGACAATAGCGGCGATGCCTATGCCTCCCAGGAATTCCATGAAGGGGCTCGAAACGGCGCTTACGGACACGGATTTCATAGCAAGCTTGAAGAGGTGCTCGTTCTCTTTCGCAAACCTCCTGCTTTCATATTCTTCCATGCTGAAGGCCTTGACGATCCTCGTGCCGGAGATTGTTTCCTGGAGGAGTGTGGTAAGACTGCCCATGGTAACCTGAGTGCGCGTGGCAATGTTTCTCATTTTCCCACCGAACTTGGCTATAGGATAGATGGTGAGAGGAAATACAAACATGGCAATTATCGCCAATTGCCAGTCACGGTAAAAGATGACAAATACGAGACAGATAAGGGTGAAGGAGTCTTTCAGGAGACTTGTGACTGCTTCCGATACGGCCCCCTGGACATATCCGACGTCACTTGTAATCCGTGACATGAGGATGCCCGTCGGATTCTTGGTGAAAAATGAAAGGGATTGCATCTGCATCCGTCTGTAGAGATTGTTCCGCAAATCAGCAATAACCCGCTGGCCGATGAAACTCATCAGTATCGTTTGGGTGTAATTGCAGACCCCTTTTATCAGGTATATGACAATAACGGCAACAGGGATCCACATTAGCACGTCCGAGTTCTTTTTGAGGAAGATCTCATCTAAGGCCGGCTTCACAAGGAAAGCCAGGGCAGATGTTGTAGCGCCAACAACAAGCATGCAGAACATGGCCATGATGAACCTCGATGCATGCGGTTTAGCAAGTTGTATAAGGCGATTAAAGATATCCACTGTAAATAAAATCCTAAATCCGAAATACTAAATCCTAAACAGATTTTGAGTTCGAAATGCCAAATTCTAAACAAATCGTAGATTCAAAATCCACGGGGCAAATGCTATTTTGTTTTTTGCAATATGGAACCAAAAATTTTCATCAACTCATTGCTTTCCTGAATAAGCTGTCGCCTTAGTTCTTCATGGTCATCACTGCTTACTTCAATTAGTTTAAGCCACTATATACTTTCTTTTGCTTCTTTTCTGCAAATCTTAATTCTCATTGAAAAGTCTTTCTTACTCAGAGATTCGTTTGCTTCGATGTAATTTGCCCCGACAGAGCTCCCCGATCTTATTAACTGTTTCTTTATCTCTACATTTGCAGTTGTTTGAGGGAGCAGACTGACGAAGCTGATAATTTGTTTAGCATACTTTAGTGTACGGTCTTCCAAATCGTATTGTTTGGGATTTCTTATTTGGGTCATTTAGATTTGTTTCGTATTTCGAATCTAGTGCTTAGGATTTATCATATCGTATGCCAGGCGGGCAACCCTTTCTGCAGCACCGTGGCTTCCGAGCATATCCCTGATTTTCTTCAATTCGGCCTTAATGCCTTCCATCCGCTCTTTGGTTGCAAGAATTTCCATGACCCCTGCCGCTATCTTCTCCGGACTTGCCTCAAACTGGATTAACTCAGGGACAACTGTCTTTCCGGCAATGATGTTGACGAGACCGATATGATCAACATTAATTACCATCTTGCCTACATAATAGGAAGGTGCAGACACTTTATAAATAATAATCATGGGTGTCTCCATCAGAGCCGTTTCCAGGGTGGCAGTTCCCGAAGCAACCATGGCTATGTCCGTACAACCGATGACATCGTAGACTTCATTGGGGATAAGCCTCACTGGCACGGAATGTTTTGCAATTATTTGTGAGACAAAAGCAATATCAAGCGTATCGGCAAGAGGCAGCACAAATTGGACAGGCCTAATTTTTTTCTCGATGATCTCCGCTGCCCCGAGCATAACAGGGAGGAGTCTAGTAACCTCTGACTGCCTGCTTCCGGGAAGAATTCCCACAGTTGTCACCTTTTCACGGAGATCGAACCGACGCAGCGCCTCCTTGCGGGGATATTTCGTCCTGACTACATCCAGGAGGGGATGGCCGACGAAGGTTGCATCAACACCTGCTTCCCTGTAGAGATCGGCCTCAAAGGGGAGAATCACGGCCATTCTGTCCACGATCTTCTTGATCTTCCCGATTCTTCCTCTTCGCCACGCCCATACCTGGGGACTGATATAGTAAAATACCTTTATGCCATATTTCTTCGCTGCCTTCGCGAGAGGAAGGTTGAAATCCGGGTAATCAATGAGGATGATAAGATCGGGTCTGTCTTTCTTCAGTGATGACTTGAGTTGAGCCATGACTTTCAGTATCATTCTCAGTTTAAAGACAACCTCCGTGAGTCCGACAACAGCCATATCTGCGGCATCTGCTATCAGCTCTACGCCGGCCTCCTTCAAATTCCTGCCGCCGACTCCATAGAATCTTATTTCCGGATCGATCTTGTGCATTGCCTGTACGAGGTTTCCCCCATGGAGGTCGCCCGAGGCTTCCCCCGCCACAATCATGATTCGTTTTCTGCTGCCGATTTCTTTATCTTGTCCGTCTATGAAAAGGGATGTTTCAGGGTGCATGGTTGATCACATTGCTTACGTGTTCAATCTCCTCTTTTTCCAGCTCGGGGAACATGGGCAGTGACAGTACCTCTGCGGCACATATCTCACTGTTCGTCAGGTTCTCCGTACTAATGTTCTGGCGGGTGAATACCTCCTGTCTATGGAGAGGCACGGGGTAATAGATCGCGGAGGAGACGTTCTCATTTTGCAGGGTTTTCATGATGCCATGCCTGTTTTTTGAGCGGATCGTAAACTGATGATATACATGCCTGCAAAGAGGAAGCTCAATGGGGAGGGTGATATCATCTCTCTTGATGAGCGTTCTGTATATGTCCGCATTAATGCGGCGCTTGTCGTTGAATTCTTCGATTTTTTTCATTTTGACGCGGATGATTGCCGCCTGGATCTCATCAAGTCGGCTGTTATAACCTAAAGTCGTGTGATGGTATTTGATGGTGCTCCCGTGGTTCCGGAGAAGCCTCATGTTCTTTGCCATTTCCTCATTGCCGGTGATAATCATGCCCCCGTCGCCGTAGCCGGCTAGATTTTTGCTCGGAAAGAAACTAAAACAGCCGCAGTCACCGCGGGTACCCACTTTTTTCCCCTTATATGTTGCACCGAAGGCCTGGGCGCAATCCTCAATGACTCTGATATTATATTTCGCCGCCAGAGCGCAGATCGGATCCATATCCGCAGGATGGCCGAAGAGATGGACAGGGATGATCGCCTTGGTCTTGCTTGTAATTTTCTCCTCTACCTTGCCGGGGTCGATGTTGAATGTGTCCGTAACAATATCCGCAAATACGGGTATTGCATGAAGAAGTGATATGACGTCCGCCGTGGCAATGAAAGTGAAGGGTGTGGTAATAACCTCATCTCCCGCTCCGATTCCGCAGGCCCGCAGAGACAGGAGCAGGGAGTCAGTCCCGCTTGCTACACCAACGGCATGGGAGACACCGTGATACGCGGCTATTTCTTTTTCCAGTTCCGCCACATTCGGTCCCAAAATGAACTGACCGTCTTCAAGTACATTCTGTATAGCTGCATCGATGGCGGCTTTGAGATTCTGATACTGTCTCTTGAGGTCAACCATGGGTATCATGGAAGCAGCTCCTGCGATCGCTTAACCTTTTCAGCAATGAGAAGAGCTAATTCCAAAGCGTCTCTCCCTTCCTTGCCGGTGACAGGCGGCGGATTCCTGCTTATAACTGCTTCAATGAACGAGCGAATCTCTTCCTCCAAGGGATCAAGTATTTTCACTTCCACAGGGTTTGCGCTGATTTCAACATTTCCTCCCGCACCGTTTTTCCTGCAGAGAGAGACCAATTCGCGTTTCCCATAATCTACTGCGTGATACCCCTCAAACCCGAAGAATCTAATCTTCTGCATTGTCTTTCCCGTTACCCTGCTGGCCGTGACATTAGCCACGCAACCGGAAGAGAAGGTTATCCTCGCATTGGCAATGTCCACCTTATCCGAAAGGATGGATACACCCACGGCTTCCACATTCAGTATGGGTGACTTGACAAAGTGCAGGATTATGTCGAGATCATGGATCATGAGATCAAGAATGACATCCACATCCGTGCCGCGCTCGAAGAACGGGTGGAGGCGGTGAGTCTCAATGAAAAGCGGTTTTCCGATAACCGTTCTCAGTGCAACGATTGCCGGATTAAATCGTTCAAGCAATCCTATTTGAAATATCAAACCTTTTGCTTCGGCAATGGCTATGAGTTCGTCAGCCTCCTCGATAGTCGTTGTAATGGGTTTTTCCAGCAGGACGTCGATGCCCGCTTCCAAGAAGTCTTTTGCGATCCGGTAATGGGATATGGTTGGAACGGCAATACTGACTGCATCGACTGAACTTAAGAGCTTGCGGTTATCGGACATAGCAAGGCAGTCGTACATTTCGGCTGCCTTCCGGGCACGCTCCTCTTTGATGTCTACCACGCCGACAATCCGGCAATTGGACAACCCGCGGTATTTTTGCAGGTGGTAGTTACCTAAATGACCGATACCCACCACACCGATTCTGATTTCTTTCATATGGCAGACGAGATGATAAATTCTAATGCATCATTTCATAGATGCGAATGTACAACTGTCATTTCGAACTCAGCGGGGAACCTTTCAAAACCATCAGGCCTTAGAGTTATCTTGTGATCCCCCTCGCCGATCTGGTTTCGATGAACTCAACGAACTGCCTTACTTCCGGAATATCATCAACCTCGGCTTTGACCTTTGCGATTGCCACAGAGAGAAGGAGGGATGATCTAAAAACAATCCTGTAGGCTTTTTTCAGCGCTTGTATCGTTTCCTCTTTGAAACCCCGGCGCTTCAGTCCTATTATATTGAGACCATACAGCTTTGCATAGTTGCCGGAGGCCATGACGAAAGGGGGAACATCCTTGGAAACGGCGGAAGCGCCGCCGATGATAGCGTGCGCCCCTATGCGAGTAAACTGATGGATGCCGGTTAATCCGCCGATGATAGCGTGATCTTCTACATGTATATGGCCGGCCAAATTGGCAGCATTGGCCATAACGATATTATTTCCCAGTTTACAATTATGCGCCACGTGGCAGTAAGCCATCAGAAGGTTATTATTTCCTATGATGGTTACCCCGATATCGGCCGATGTGGCCCGGTTGATGGTCACATATTCCCTGATTGTATTATTGTTTCCGATAACAACCCGAGTCTTTTCTCCCTTGAATTTCAGGTCCTGGGGGGTTGCGCCGATTGAGCTAAATTGAAAGATGCGGCATCCCTCTCCGATGTCGGTATTGGCATCAACTACCACATGAGGTCCGATAATGGTGTTCTTTCCGATATGCACATCGGGCCCTATGACCGTATAAGGGCCAATCTCGACGCCCTCCCCGATATGGGCCTCCGTAGATAAAACTGCTGTAGGGTGAATATTCATAGTAGATCCCTGAAATCGCACATCCTGATATTTCAATTCTAAACAAATTCAAAATACAAAATCTTCTGTGCATTTGGATTCTGACATTGTCCAGCACTCAGGATTTGGTGCTTTTAGTTTTATTTTTTATATCCTTTTCCAGTTTCTCCAGTCTTTTCAATATTGACGCTACGTTCTTGCGCATTTGCGGAAGTTGTGAAACACATGCCTCTACGCGCAGCCATTGTCTGTGAGGCAAATGGGGTGAACCGGACACAACCTGGTTTGAGGGGACGTCGTCATGAACACCTGACTGGGCGCCAACCATGACATGATCACCGAGGTCGATGTGGCCAACGAGACCTGCCTGACCTCCTAGGATAACGCCCTTTCCAAGTTTTGTGCTTCCTGAAATGCCAACCTGGGATACAATTACGGAGTATTCACCAATTACCACATTGTGGGCCACTTGTACCAGATTATCGATTTTTACACCCCTTTGTATCCAGGTTTTATCAATGGTGCCCCTGTCTATGGTGGTATTGGCTCCCACTTCAACGTCATCGTCTATTTGAACAAAGCCTACCTGGGGAATCTTTATATTTTCCCGTGCCGGCCTGGCAAAACCAAAGCCGTCACCACCGATAATGACACCGGCATGCAGGATAACCCTCTTTCCGATAATGCACTTTCGTGATACAACAACGTTGGGATAAAGAATGGAGTCTTCACCGATTACAACACGACGACCGATGTAGACACCTGGATAAATGATAACGCCCCGTTCAACTCTTGCATCCCGTCCGATATATACACCGGGATAGATAGTCGCATCTTCTGAGACGATTGCGCCTTCCTCGATGAATGTTTCCGTACTAATCTTGGGCGGATCATGGTCTTCCGGATAAAAAAGACCCAGGACCCGGCCAAGGGCGATATAGGGATCATCAACGACAATCAGGTTTCTGTCGTCCCTCTCGATTCGGGGCGAGACCAAGATGGCAGAGGCTTTCGTTGTCTCAAGTGACTTCAAATATTTGGGGTTTGCGATGAAGCTCAGATCGCCCTTTCCGGCCTCATCGATTCCCCGGATATCGTGAATGACTACTTCCGGGTCTCCTTTGATCTTGCCACCTAGAAAAGATGCAATTTCGCCCAGCGTCTTTTTCAATTTGCTATCTCTAATTTCTTAGTTTTTCGATTTGAAGGTTTTGTTGAATTCTTCAATAACCCTCTGGGTCAGGTTATTTTCTTTCGCAAAGTAGGCAACGGGCATGCTGCCGAGATCAATGATCAGTGTATATTTTTCCTTATCACCAATGGCATTTATTACTTTCAAAATTTCGGGAACCAACTTCTTAGAAAGCTCCTGATCTCTTGCCTGAAGCTCTTCATTGGCATCCTTAACCACCAACTGGTAATCCCTGAATTTTTTCTGGTATGCCGCCTCTTTCTCCTTCATGGCGCTCTCTGTCAGAACGGATCGCTGCTTTTCCAAGTCCTCCTTAAGCTTTTTCATTTCCCCTTCCCGCTTCTGTATCATGGCCTTGTCTTTTTCGTAGAGCTTGCCGAAATCTTCGGCGGACTTTTTTCCGGCATCGGATTTGACCATTATTTCTCGCATGTCGATAAAGCCTATCTTTTCAGCGGCAAATGCGCATGTGCCACATAGGAAAAGTGACAGGATGACAAATACCATTGAAATCAGCAGACCACTTTTTTTCATAACCTTTTCCCCCTTATTAATTAGAATGATATGGCATGTCTACATAAACATACCTATTGTGAATTCAAATCGGTTTGAAGCTTCATTGTCCTTTTGGTCAAGGACATAGCCCCATTCGAGCCTCAGGGGACCGATAGGAGAGTACCACCTGATACCAACTCCTGCCGTTCTCCTCAGGTCATCGAAATGATAACCGCTGTCCCAGGCATTGCCGGTATCGTAAAATACAACCCCCTTCATCCCGGCATTCTTAATCAAGGGAAAGATGTATTCAAAGTTGAAACACAACATTGTAAAGCCGCCGATAGGATCATTTGTGACGGGATCTCTTGGCCCAACATCACGAAGTCCCCGGAGAGTATCTATTCCGCCCAGATAGTAGCGCTCAAAGATCGGGATGTCCGTTTCCGCAGTACGTTGTATGAAACCGGCTCGCGCGCGCACACTGAATACAGTATCCAGAGGCAGGGGATGGAACCATGAAGACCTCGCCCCATATCTGATATAGTCTGTGCTGCCCTGGAGCGGCCCTCCCGCATAATCAATGGTACCGCTGTTCTTGTAACCCTTCGTGGGAAACATCCAGTCATCAGTAGTATCCTTTGTGAGGGTGAAGGACACCACGCTCTCTGTCGTCTTTCCGGCCTGTTGCTTGATTATATTCGCTGCGGTGTCCTGGACATCCGTGACATCATTTGTAAAAAGCCTATACCCTACATAACCGGATACATACGGCCAGAGAGGATAACCAAAGGTCGTTCCAAACCCCTTCGTGTTTAGATTGTAACTGTCATATTGCCGTTGCGCGCTCCAGAGGTCAAATTTGCTCCACAGGGGAATGTCAAACAGCCATGGCTCTATAAATGAGAGTTCGTACATGTTCGATATAGACCCGATGCTTGCCTTGAGGCTTAATATCTGTCCCCTGCCAAAGAGGTTTTGCTGGGAGATCTGGGCGGTGCCGACGGCACGGTCCTGGGCTGAGTATCCTGCACCGATACTGAACATGCCCGTCGGTTTTTCCTTGATGTTGATATTGACGTCCGTCAATGTTTCGTCAGTACCCTTTTCTGTCTGAAAATTTATCTCTTCAAAGTATCTCAGGCGATTGAGAGTCATGTAGCTACTCTTGAGCTTGCTGCTGCTATAAAGATCACCTTCGTTAAAAGCGAGCTGCCTCCTGATTACCTTATCTCTGGTTTTTGTGTTACCCGTGATGGTTATCCTGTTGAAGAAAACCTCGTGACCTTTCTTAATATTGAAAGTTACATCCACCGTCTGGTTTTTCTCCTGAGGAACAGTACGCGGCGCAATGTCTGCATATGCGTAACCATCATCATTACAGGCTTGGGTAAGATACTCCATATCCTTCATGACAGCTTCCCTTTCGTAGAACTCTTTCTTGCTGATACGCAAATTATTCAGGAGTTCAGACCGGGAAACAGTCAATGTATCGCCTGTAATATCGATCTTGCCTACTTTGAATTGTTTTCCCTCTACTATCGGTATTTTTACATAAATCCCTTTCTTGTCATGCGTAATTTCAGGTTCACCGACCTGTGCATTGATAAAGCCGTGATTCAGGTAAAATGCGTTTAGTTTTTCCGTATCCTGTTTTAATTGGTCTTTCTTCAGGATGCCTGAGTCGGTTAGAAAATGAAAAATGCCCCATTCCGTGAGGCTCATCATATTTTTCAGTTCTTTGCTCGTGAATGCCCGGTTTCCCTCAAAAGAAATGGTCTTGACATACAGCCTCTCATTTTCGGTTATATTGAAGGTGACAATGACATTCTTGTCGCCTTCTTTATCAATGGCATACTTGATCTCTGCATTGTAGTATCCCTTGTTATCGTAGAGGGCCTTGATTTTTTCTGTACTGGCGACAGTTTTTTCCGGGTTGAGGACCTGCTGGACTTTGAATGTCAGAACTCCTTCAATCTCACTCCTCTCGATGGCTTTATTCCCCTTTATTCTTATCTCTGAGATGAGGGCTTTTTCTTTCAAAAGAAAAGCGATGATCTTTCCTTCAGGACTGACAGTGACGTCCACGGCCACATCATCGAAATATCCCATCTTGTAAATAGCTTTGATATCGGAGGTGAGCTCTGCTTCCGAAAAGAGATTGCCCCTGGCACTTTTTATGACCTGGCCCAACGCGCTGCTTTCAATCTTCCGGTTACCTTTAAACTCAATCTTTGCTATCCTCATATCTGCGGCTATCTTGAGGAGTATATTTGTCCGTAATTGGGCAGAGATGGAGCCAATGGCTTCTATGCCTTTACCCTGTGCAAAGACTGCATGCAGCGTTTTTCCTTCCTTTACGTCAATGACTCTGGCGTCTACGCTGATTTGCTCTCCGAATGCGGAAAGACTTCCCATGATTACGTAATTGGCCCCTGTGCCCTTACCGACGTTGACGGCAAGCTTTTCATCAATCACCTTGCCCTCTATGGCTTTGGCAAATGAACCTCTCTCAATTAGCTGGATGCTTCTTGATTTGGCAAACTCCGTGGAGAGTCCTTTGTAGATGGCTTCCCGCAGATTGGCTGCATTTGCATGGGCGTGAACTTCAAATGGTAGGATGGCAATTTTTTTTCCGTCTTCCGCAAGAGCATTATGATGATGTAGCAGCAGGAGAGAAGCCAAGAGAATGATGATTTTTATGACAAGACTATTATTATTCATAGTTATAAATTTTTCCATCTCTTAGGCCTATGTTCTTCGACATTTTGTCGGCCAGCGTTCTATTGTGGGTAACGACGACAAGTGTGATTCTTTTCGTTCTATTGAGGTCCAGCAGGATATCTTCTATCTTCTTCCCCGTTTCGCTATCAAGGTTCCCAGTAGGCTCATCAGCCAGAATGATTTCCGGTTCCATGACAAGTGCCCGCGCCACGGCAACCCTCTGCTGTTCGCCTCCGGAAAGCTCGCCGGGTTTGTGGGTTAATCTGTCGCCGAGTCCCACTTCATGCAATATGGCTGCGGCCCGCTCTCTTGCTTTTCGGTACGGTAAACCGTGAATCAGAGCCGGCATCATCGTATTTTCCAGACTGTTAAACTCGGGCATCAGATTATGGAATTGGAAAACAAAACCAATCATTTTGTTTCTGAACTCTGCCAGTTTTTTCTTGTCCCACTGGAAGACATCAATGTCGTCAAAAAGTACATTGCCCGATGTGGGGTGATCCAGAGTTCCCAGAATATGAATAAGGGTACTCTTTCCCGCACCGGAAACACCCAAAATGGCAAGAGACTCACCTCGGGTTATGGTGAAGTCCAGGCTTTTCAAAACTTCAATTCTGTTACCATCCTTGATAAAGGTTTTACTTAAATTATTTAGTTGTATCATCAAATAAAATACTAAATTATAGAATCTAAATCCTAACATTTAGGATATTTGTAATTCCGTATTCTCCGGCATTTGGGCTTCAGCCCCTGGGGTCTCTTCTCCAGCCATCAATCATATCTCAGGGCTTCCGCCGGGTCCAGTTTAGAAGCCCTCCGGGAGGGGTAAATTGTCGACAGGAAACATATCAGCATGGTCCCTATAATAATGATGACGACATCGCTGTAATTGACCTGGGAAGGCAACTGGCTCAGGTAATATACATCTCCTGGAAGTATTTTGAAACCGAAAAGATTTTCGATGTATACAGATAGCTTCTCAAGGTTTAAGGCAACTGCAAGCCCTCCAATACAGCCCATAAAGGTGCCGATGGCGCCGATCGTCACCCCTTGATAAATGAATATCTTCATGATGCTTGCTGAAGTGGCTCCCATGGATTTCAAAATGGCAATATCCTTGTTTTTTTCCATGACTATCATAATGAGCGTGCATATTATGTTAAACGCTGCAACCAGAACAATGAGACTGAGGATGATGAACATGACCCGCTTCTCCAGTTTCAGGGCGGAGAATAGGTTCTTATTCATTTCCATCCAGTTCCTTGCCCAGAAAGGAAATCCCAGTTTTTTCTCTATGGATTTTGCGATGATATTCGCTCTGTAGATGTCGTTAACCTTGATTTCAAGGCCAGTTACCCGATCTCCCAGATTTAAGAATTCCTGACAGTCTTTCAGGGAAACGTATGCGAGGGTTGAATCATATTCATAGAACCCGGAATCGAAAATACCCACAACAATAAACCTTTTCATTTTGGGAACCATTCCCATAGGTGTGGAAATACCCATGGGAGAGATTATATTCACGGGGTCGAAGAGCAGAAGTCCCATATTTTTTGCCAGTTCTTTGCCTATGACAATTCCCGGAAGCATGGATGTATCCTTGCCGAGTCCTATGGTACTGCGCTGTTTATCGGAAAGATATTCAATGTTTCCTTCGTGCATCTTCCCCAGATTAATGACTTTGAAGGCGTTATCTACTGACATTCCCCGCAGGATTACACCGCTGGTGCGACCCTCATTTCTCAGCATGGCCTGACTGAATATGAATGGAGTGGAGGCGACGACACCTTCGACTTGTTCAACCTCGTTCATGACCTTCTGGTAATCTTTCATCGCCCCTGTGTACTGCATGAGAACGACGTGAGAATTTATTCCCAGTATTTTATTACGGAGGTCGGTCTCGAACCCATTCATCACAGCAAGAACAATTATGAGTGCGGCAACACCCAAGAATATCCCGGCAACGGATATGAATGTGATAATGGAGACAAATATCTGCTTTCGCTTGGCCCGGAGGTATCGGAGACTGATAAAAAATTCAAAGGACATGATTAATCTTATTCTTCCTTGCTTCTCAAAAGGGGGAAAAGGATAACGTCCCTTATGGAGGCAGAGTTTGTGAAGAGCATCACCAGCCTGTCGATACCTATTCCTTCTCCTGCTGTAGGCGGCATCCCGTATTCGAGGGTTCGAATATAATCCTCATCCATCTCGTGTGCCTCATCATCTCCGGCTTCCCTGGCTCTAAGCTGCATCACAAACCTTTCCCGTTGGTCAACAGGGTCGTTAATCTCGGAAAAGGCATTGGCGATTTCTTTTCCACAAATATAAAGCTCGAATCTGTCAGTTACCTCTGGATGATTGGGGGTTTTCCTGGCAAGGGGAGAAACCTCAACGGGATAGTGAGTTATAAAAATCGGTTGAATCAGCTTGTCCTCCACTTGTTCTTCAAATATAGCCATCATGACCATTCCCGGTGCATCACTGTCCTTGATGTTCAGGCCGAGATCCTTTGCGCAGGCGAGCATCCTGGCATCATCGGTGAGGACTTCGGCGTCTATCTTGCCATATTGGATAATTGCATCTCTTACTGAAATGCGCGGCCACGGGGGGGTCAGGTCAATCTCAGTTTCCAGGTACTGAAACTTCGGGGAGCCAAAGAGTTCGCAGGCGATGAAGTTGAACATCTCTTCGGTCAGTGCCATCAGATCCTCGTATGTGGCGTAAGCTTGATAAAATTCCATCATTGTAAATTCGGGGTTATGAAAGGTGGAAATGCCTTCATTCCTGAAACTCTTATTTATTTCGTAGACCCGTTCGAAACCACCAGTAACCAGTCGCTTCAGATACAATTCAGGGGCTATCCTCAGATAAAAATCCATGCCCAGGGCATTGTGATGGGTCTTAAAGGGGCGTGCCATGGCGCCGCCTGCCTTTGGCTGCATCATGGGGGTTTCCACTTCCAGGAAATCTCTTTCTTCCATAAAGCAACGTATAAGCTGAATGATGCGGCTCCTCCTCGCAAAGACCTCTTTAGTATGAGGATTAACAATCAGATCGAGGTGACGTTGACGGTATTTTGTCTCTATATCTGTAAGGCCATGCCACTTCTCCGGCAGGGGTCGTATCGCCTTTGAAAGGAGCCTCAGTTCATCAACATCGATCGTCAGCTCATTCGTCCTGGTTCTAAATATCTTCCCCGCGACAAAAACTATATCCCCCACGTCGAGCCTTTTGAAGAGCGAATAAGCCTTTTCTCCCACCTGATTCTTTCTGACAAAGGCCTGAAGCCTACCCGTTCTGTCCTGAATAATGACGAAAGAACCTTTTCCAAAGTCTCGAATGGCCATCAGTCTTCCCGCTATGGCGAATCTCTCGGCGATCTTGCCTATGGCATCACTGTCCATGTGGGCAAAACGGGTGATGATGGATGCGGCTGTGTCTTTGACCCGGGCATCATTGGGATAAAGATCAATGCCGTCAGCCTTAAGGGATTCTATCTTTCCCCTTTTCTTCCTTAATAGTTCGCTGTCTTCCATAGATAATCTGTCCAGTTCATATGAATCGAATTTGACTATATTTTTTTTGGGGATTAGTCAAGCATGATTTAAGATACGTCAGCGCAATGAGATCATTAAAGAATTCGCAAAAAGGAATTTTGAGCGACGGCAGGTCTCTCTGGACTCATAATTTGAACTGAGCTCAAGGTAAAGAGAGTAGTGAAGGCGTTATAAGAAGTTGCAGTAGGGAGGTCTTAAAATATTAGTGTTTGTTCACTATGCTGGACACTCTTAGCCATGACTGCTTATTTTTCCCAGCTTGATGGCGCAGAATTCGCCACACATAGTACAGCCCTCTTCTTTTGCGCTTTTACTGGTTTCCAGAAGTCTTTCAGTCTTCTCCGGATCAATGGAGGCCTTCACCTGGCCCTGCCAGTCGAATTCCTTTCTGCATCGTGCCATCATGATGTCCTTCTCGAAGGCGCCGGGGATTTCCTTTGCTATGTCTGCAATATGCGCGGCAATCTTTGAGGCTATGACTCCTTCCCTGACATCTTCAAGTGTAGGGAGACGCAGGTGTTCTGATGGCGTTACGTAACAGAGGAAGTCCGCACCCAATGATCCGGCGATCGCTCCGCCAATTGCTGAAGTGATGTGGTCGTAACCAGGGGCTATGTCCGTTGGCAGTGGTCCCAGGACGTAGAAAGGTGCGCCGTCACACAAGCTCTTCTGCAACTGTATGTTGGCCTGGATTTCATTGATGGGTACATGACCGGGGCCTTCGATCATGACCTGAACTCCTTCCCCTCTTGCTCTTTTTGCGAGCTCGCCCAGGAGAATGAGCTCCTGCACCTGTCCCCGGTCCGTTGCATCCGCGAGACACCCCGGCCGGAGACCGTCACCAAGGCTTAGAACCATGTCATAACGTTTCGCGATTTCTAACAGCCTGTCATATCTGTCATAGAGGGGGTTTTCTCTGTCATTAAATGACATCCAGTTTCTAATAATGGACCCGCCTCTACTGACAATGCCTAAAATCCGTCCTTCTTCCTCGATACATGCTACACTTCTTCTTGTCACGCCACAGTGAACGGTGATGAAGTCAACGCCGTCCTCGCCATTTTCCTCGATAACCCTGAACATGTCTTCAGCAGTCATCTCCATGATGGCTTTCTTTGCCTCCAGCATCTCAGCGGCAGCCTGATATATGGGAACAGTCCCCAGAGGAACAGTTGATGCCTCGATGATTGCCTGCCTGATCTTCCGGATATCTCCTCCTGTGGAGAGGTCCATGATCGTATCTGCCCCTGCGGCGACTGAAATTCTTACTTTTTTCAGCTCCAGGTCGAAATCCACACGATCCCTGGATGTCCCTATATTGGCATTGATCTTGGTTCTGAGACCCTTGCCTATGGCAAGGGGCGCTATTGCAGTGTGTTTTTTATTGCGGATTACCACGATATTGCCTTTTTCAACACCTTCACGGATAAATTCAGGGGACACCCCTTCCTTCTTGGCACATAGCTTCATCTCTTCAGATATGAAGCCATTTCGTGCTCTCTTCAATTGAGTCATTTTAGAAACGCTCCTGTAATAGTCGAACGATATAAACAATGCGGGGCATACCCTTTCTAAGGATATGCCCCACAAGAAATATTACGCAGATTCGATTTCCTCCGCTGGAATTATCCAGATCAGGTTCTAAGGGTATATTCTCAGCCTGGTCGGCACCCCTGCACAGTCAGTATAAGTATAATTTCTACTCCATTTTTTTCATGAAATCAAGTACAAATTCGACGTTTGCCCAATTTTAGCCCAGTTTTAGATTGCTAAGAGCCATAATGTTTTGTATGATTCGAAGACTTACCAGATAGAGGAAGGGGGGATAATTATGGTTAACAAGGCATTATTGATAGGCAGGCTGGGTGCAGATCCTGAGGTAAGATATACGCCTGACGGCACCATGGTGGTCAATTTTCGTTTGGCAACAGATCTTCAGTGGAAAGATAAGAACGGAGAAAAGATTCAGAGAACAGAATGGCACAGGATAGTGGCCTACGGCAAATTGGCCGAAATCTGTAGCAATTATCTTTCCAAGGGGAAATTGATATTCATTGAAGGCCGAATTCAGACACGGTCCTGGGAAGACAAAGACGGAGTAAAGCGCTCCACTACGGAGATTGTTGCTTCAAACATGCAAATGCTGGATTCAAAGGGGCAGACGCGGAGCCAGGATACGGCTGTCGATGATCAGACTCTCGCATCAGCAGGGTCCGAATCCGCACCGGATGATGTTCCCTTTTAGCCTGCTCCGGCGTTATTTCTTTTCATCGATTTTCTTAGAGTCCGGCCCCGTTTCGTTCTCATCCGATTCTCGGACGGATTTCTTGAAGTTCTTGATGCCCTTTCCAATGGCGCCACCGATTTCCGGAAGCTTGCCGGCGCCAAAGATGATGAGAACGATGACGAGAATTACAATTAACTCAGGCACGCCTATTCCAAACATATTTTCGTGACCCCTTTTTGATATTATAAACAGATCTAAAGCACCAAGACGCCTTTGTCAAACCTATAATATTACGGCAGCGTTAAGTGCACAACCTGACCTCGTTCACCCAGGTTGCCGAGAGATTTTCCTTTAAATGTGATGTCAATACCGCCTGCGTTGCCGACAACAACAATAAAGCGCGACGCTTCTCTCTCTATCTTTTCACCTGGGTGCAGTAAAATTTCATATGGCGGATTATTATCTGCAGTGACTCTTAGCCATGTCATCTCTCTGGCTTCCATGGTTATTTGATATGTTTCGTCTGTGTCGCCCTGGTTTTTATTGATTTCCTCAGATGCTGTCCCCTGCGTCATCTTCTGCTTCTCTTGAGTTTCGTGCGGGGCCGGTTGTGCCTGCGACAGCGGGATTGGCTGGGCATCTCCTTCTTGAGTTTTTGCAGCCACGTTTGCCTGATCCTGAGCTTCACTCTTGGGGCTTTTTCCAATATCATCGGTTGGCTTCAAACTGAATGATTTATGTTCCTGTTCGGGAATTTGATTTTTTACAACGTCGATTGCTGTTTCATATGTAGATAACGAGAAAGTAACAAGGCCAACGATAATAATAATTAATAATCCCCACAGGAAAGCCTTGTAGAACAGCCTTGCAGATTTAGGGATTTCTTTATTTTTTTCATCGCGGTGAGTCGGATTGAGTGTTTCTATGTATTGCTCATAAAGAGCGAGAATTACGTTGCTGTCGATGCCCAGAGTCTTCGCATATATTTTAATGAATGACCTCGTAAAAACTGGCGGCGGAAGCAGGAGAAATTCACCATTTTCAATGGCTGCAAGAGTAGCTACGTTGATCCGGGTGCGTTCGAATATATCTCTTAATGTAAGCCCTTGGGATTCCCTGATGGATTTGAGATCGTATTCTGTAATACCGAAGCCTTGGTAGAGTTTTACCGAAGGCCCCGTATTTTTTATCGTATCAACCATGTTTAATATTCCGGTTACATGCCATAGTAAGAAAAATAACGGCTTGCAATGCCTGACATTTAGCAAATCATATTAAGTGCATAATTACCACCAATTTCAGAGTCACGCAACAGAAAGATGCAACTTTCAAAAAATCGGAAAGCTTGGTATATGTCAGTATATCTCTTGATAGGAAAATTTAGCTTATGGATAATTGCACTGAGTTTGTAATGGCTGTAGCAAGAGAAGCGGGCATATTTTTAAAAGAAAGGCTAAATGAGAAGCACGTAATAAACTATAAAGGGGAAATAAATATTGTCACGGAGGAAGATAGGCTTTCTGAAGAAATGATTACTTCCAGAATTCGTGAGAGATATCCCGACCACGATATCCTTGCAGAAGAGTCGGCAGGGATGGTGCTGGGTTCGAAGTACCGATGGATAATTGATCCCTTGGATGGGACGACGAATTATGCTCACGGTTATCCGGTTTTCTGTGTATCCATTGCTTTTGAAAAAGAAAGTGAAATCCATCTGGGCGTAATCTACAATCCTATGTTGGACGAAATGTTTGTTGCAGAAAAAGGCAAAGGAGCTTTCTTGAATGGTCAGAAAATCTCAGTATCAAATACGGCGGATCTTTCCAGCAGTCTTCTGGCTACCGGTTTCCCCTATGACATAAGGTCTGACAGAAACAATAATATTAATTACTTTAACGGGATGGCGAAGAGTGCCCAGGCTATTCGCAGGGCTGGATCCGCGGCTCTTGATATGGCCTATATTGCGGCGGGCCGTTTTGATGGCTTTTGGGAACTGAAACTCATGCCGTGGGACACGGCTGCCGGGTGCCTTATGATTCGTGAATCAGGAGGAACAGTTACGGATCTCTTCGGCGGTGCGTTTCACCTTGAGGCTCCCCATGTCCTGGCCACAAATGGAAAGATACATCGCGACATGGTTGCGCTGCTTAAAAAAATTGACGGGGAGACCTTCTCCTGACTGAGTCCTCTCAGAGATTACCTTGCCTCAAATGCGAAGAACAAGCGATTCCCGTGCCTGTCAATACCGACAGGAGCAAACCCTAACCGGCAACGGGCAATGCAACCACCATCTATTATGCCTTCATGGGACGAAATGGCGATTGTATTATTTTTACAAACTCTATAACGGGCCTGACCCTGTATCATGATTCTTATCCATCCACCGGTTGTTAAACCCTGTGAACCGCCAGCGGGACTGGCGAAGCTGGGAGGTGTCATGTATGACCACGACATTCCCTGCAAAGTAATTGATGCCAATGTGGAGGGTTTCTCAAGCCTGCTCCTGGAAGGAGGAAGGTGGGAATACAAACACGAAGGGCGGACCGATGATAATAATAGCTCGATTCCTAAAAATTTATTGAATACTTGGACGAACCGTTCATTCCGTTATCTGGGAAGCAACATTACCGCTTTAACCTCTTGGGAGACCTATAAGAATATTGATCGCTATAAACGGGCGGTAATTGATCTCAACCGGGTTCTCGAGGTGACGGCCTCTCACAGCGGTGCGCATCTGAGTCTGGCTAATTACCTTGATCGGAATCTCTCTCCGGTCAGAAGTGCGGATTTGATAAGAGCTTCTGAAACACCCGAACACAATCCCTTCTATGGGTATTTCAAGAAGCGTCTTCTGGTGGCGCTCGAGCAGGAATGCCCTGCCACTGTCGGATTTTCATTAAACTATCTGAGCCAGGCACTGTGCACCTTTGCCATGATCGGCTTCTTGAAACGAGAATGCCCCGGCACCATGGTGGTCTTGGGCGGCGGGCTGGTCACATCGTGGATGCGGCGACCAGGATGGGCGAATCCATTTGGTGGCCTCGTTGACTACATGGTGGCAGGGCCGGGAGAGGCCGCCCTTCTTTCAATTCACGGTACTACCTGTCGGCAGGGACATCATACTCCCGATTATGATGTATCATCCATGAACGACTATCTGGCTCCGGGTCCCGTCTTGCCTTACAGTGCATCGAGCGGCTGCTACTGGAACCGCTGTTCCTTCTGTCCCGAAAGGGCGGAGGGTAGTCCCTATGAACCCGTGCCCGTAGAGCGGGTAATCGAGGATATTAGCAGCCTCGCCGAAAGAACGAAGCCCGCCCTCGTCCATCTCCTAGATAATGCCGTTAGTCCGGCACTTCTGAAGGCTATCGCGGGATCATCTTTCAGCGTTCCGTGGTACGGATTTGCCAAAGTATCCTCGCACTTGACGGACCTCGATTTCTGCCGGACTCTGAAACGATCTGGTTGTGTCATATTGCAGCTTGGACTGGAATCGGGGGACCAGGATGTCCTGGACAGTATGCAAAAGGGGTTTGATTTAATGACAGCTTCCGCCGCCTTGAAGACGCTGAAGAAGGCCGGTATCGCAACCTACGTCTACCTGATTTTTGGAACGCCTTCGGAAACAGTTGCTGAAGCGCGCAAGACCCTCGATTTTGCAGTCCAGCACAGCAGGCAGATCGATTTTCTCAACCTTGCAATCTTCAATCTCCCGGCTTATAGTCCGGAGGCCCGGGATCTCGACGTCAGTGATTTTTATGAAGGTGACCTTTCGCTTTACAGGAATTTTTTTCATCCCCGAGGGTGGAAAAGAAGTCTTGTGAGGCAATTCCTTGACAGGGAATTTAAGAAACACCCTGCCATTGCTTCGATACTGAGGAAAGCCCCACCCGTATTTACCTCCAATCATGCCCCTTTTTTTATGATGAACGCGTGCTAAATGTTTGTTCTGTGACCAACTTTATCTTTGCCGAGAGCTCAAAATATTGTATTGATCTATCTGAAGCGGTTCATTAAGACTACAAGCAATTAGTTGGAATTAAAGGCACAAAAATTGCGGTGTTTTCATAAGATAGGATAAGACAGGCAGTGGAAAATGAGCAGTTCACGATTCGTTTTCCTCAAAGAGGAAAAGGTATGGAAAATTTGTTAAATGCCCACTTCTTGGGCCGTCACTTTGCTATTTCCTTTTCCGTCAAATAACATGCCGGATCGGGAGCCCATATGTCTCCCGTGACCGCTTCCGCTCTGGCCCGGAAATTTCCACCGCAAATATCGAGCCAGCGGCAGTCGGCGCATCTTCCTTTCACGTATTTCTTTCTGTCTTTAAGCCTCAACATCAGCTCGTTTGATGTATCCATCCAGATCTTGCTGAAAGGACGTTCTCTCACGTTTCCAAACGAGACGCCCCTCCAAAACTGATCCGCATGCACCTCCCCATCCCAGCTCACGCAGCCGATGCCGCTTCCGGAACTGTTACCCTCGTTCACCATAAGGAGTGACATAGCTTCCCTTGCTCGTTCGGGATCCTCTTCCAGCAGGCGCATGTAGACATAGGGTCCATCGGCGTGGTTATCCACTGTCAGTATTTCTTTGGGCTTCCCCCGGTTGAACATGTCCATGGTTTTGTCCATGATAAGATCCAGGACTCGCCTCTTTTCATCTGGGGAGAGGTCTTCGTTAACCAGCTTCGAACCGCGGCCGGAATAGACTAAGTGATAAAAACATGCACGGGGTATTTTTTCCTTCTCTATGAGTTCGAAGAGGGCAGGGATGTCCGCAACATTTTTCCTGTTCATGGTAACACGCATTCCCACTTTGATTCCTTTATCCCGGCAGATTCTAATCCCTCTCAGGGTCATGTCAAAGGCTCCCTTTACGCCCCGAAAGCTGTCGTGCGTCTTCTCCATCCCATCGACACTTACGCC
>Ga0208494_1000082_pt1 | contig 33433 bp, 35 predicted proteins | sample CryBogmetaGMA10M_FD_184544 | JGI IMG/M metagenome (GOLD analysis project Ga0208494, IMG submission 184544) | Freshwater microbial communities from Crystal Bog, Wisconsin, USA - MA10M (SPAdes) | ecosystem: Environmental > Aquatic > Freshwater > Lake | place: Crystal Bog, Wisconsin, USA...
CATTTATAGGGTGTAAAGTCCTATCCCCGCAACTAAAATTAAACATCTCAATACTGGCAAGGGTTTCCGACTCTTGCCAGTTCAGTTTGAGACAAACTGAGACAAAGGGTTTTGACTGCGAAAACATAGGATTTGTTGGATTGATGCAAAAATTCCAACTCCAATGAGCAACTTCAAGACCGCAAAACTCTTCGATGCCGATGGGGATATTACCCAGAGGTGGTTCGTTTTTTATTATTTCAAAGATTCCGAAACAGGAAAATTTATAAGATTCCGGATCTGGATCTCGGAAAAACTTCTTACCCGGGCCCAACGCTATGAACGTGGCAAGGCCTTGATCAGGGAGATCAACCTTAAACTACGTAAGGGATTCAACCCCTTTGTCCAACAAAACCGTAGCCTCTCGCCGCTGATCCTTACGATCGATGAATTCCTAAAGATCAAAAAGACCACGCTGCGCAATCGGTCATATTGCAGTTATAAATCATACCTGAAGCATTTTCGCGCCTACCTTGAAACATCTCACCTGGTGAACATCGAGGTGGAATCCTTCGCCTACACCCATGCCCAGGCGTACATGGATCATGTGCTGGAAGAAACAAAGAGATCCAACCGCACATTCAATAATATCCTGCAGGCCGTGCGTACGTTTTTCAATTTCGTGATACGCCGGCAATACATTGACGTTAATCCCTTCGCTTTGATAAAAGAACTTCCTACCGAAGAAACAGCCATCAATGCACTGACCAAAGAGGAACTCAGAATTATTTCCGAGCAACTTCCCTCTTACAATTATGACCTTTACGTGATCGCCCTGATGGTCTTTACCTGCTTTATCCGTCCCCAGGAGATCGTCAGATTAAGGGTGAGCCACCTGATATACCTCGATGATCAACTTACTCTGGGCGGAGAGGTCACCAAAAACCGTAAGACAGAAACCATTATCGTTCCCCCGCAGTTAAAACAGGCAATAAAGAAGCTTGATCTGCACTTTCCAATGAATTATTACGTTTTTGGGAATCATTTAAAACGTAATCGCAAGGAGGCATCGGCTAACAGAATTTTCGAACAGTGGAGGGAATTCGCAAATACTTTTGGCATCAGCAAAACCATTTATGCCTTAAAACATACCGGTAACGGACTAGCACTGAAAGCCGGGGCCAACACTCGGGATCTGCAGTTGCAGAACCGACATAGTTCCCTGGATGAGACACAGAAATATCTGGAACGATTTCGACGGACCGTAAGTGATGAATTTATCAACAGTTTTCCTCGCTTATAAGGATTTTAAAAGCCAATAAAACGTCACCGTCTCATTATATTCCTTTGGGTGATACGTATAACCCTGAGCTTTCAAAAAACTGAACATTCCCCCTTCAGGAATCGTAGCGGATTCATCCAAATGCTGGATCATCTCACTGAATTCCTGGGTCGTTAGCATGAGTGTGGCCTCAGAGGGAGAGGTAACGGGCGGAAAATTTTCTTTGAACTTTGCGAAGATCTCTTCAAATGACGATTGCGACATATCTAAAAGGCTTAAGAAATAACCCCGGTAGCTGTCGCACACCCATCCCCAAAGGAGCTGTTTGTGACAAGGCTTCCCCTTATCTCTACCGGGGTAAGCCTCAGCTCCAACAAAAGGAAATGAATTATGCGACAGGGCAAAGATAAGAAAATGAAAAGAAATTAAACTGCAGGGGAGATTAATTCACCGTCTGACATTCCATCAAAGCCGGTGAAATCCGGTCTTTCTTAAAGGTAAGCTGAACACGGCGAAGCAGATACTTGACCGAATCCATCATATATTTACGGGTAAAATCCAATCCCTTGATCTCCTGAAGAGTCATGATACGCTGGACCTTGACGGGTTTGGTATATAAATAAAAATCACAGGTTTTCTTAAAAAACTTGTCAAACATATTGTTGGTTCCCTGCATCCATAGATTGAAATTGGACGTATGATCGGTGCCCATAGGAATATAGATTGCAGGGGATGTGTGAGGGACAGGAATATGATCCATAAACAGGATGCGGAATTTGATATCCGCCCAATCCTTCTGCTGGTTCCCGCAATCAGTTATAAAATAGGATCCCAAGGCCGGATAGGCACATTTAAGCGAGGAAAGCGGAATGGAAATCGCATCCCCGTATTTCTTATAATAATAATGAGCGATATCAACCTCAGCGATGGAAGGATCCTGATACCAGGTCTTGTTAATAAAAAACCGGTAAAACTTGCCGTTTTCCAACACGAACCGAACATCCCCTGGGATGGCGTGAGGCCAGGCGGGAAGTGTGGAAACCGTATCCACCGGAGGCTTCATCCATTTATTGTAATACTCACTCTGGTCGGTCCAAAGTTTTAAATGCGAATCAGCAGTGTCCAGGTCCATAGCATACTGAAAACCGGTAATGGGATCTTGGTCAAAGAGTTCAATCGATCGGCTGATCAGTCCCCGGTCAAAATTAATCACATCCCCGATCCCATCCACGATCTTATCCAATGGGACCATGGTAATAGTCTTTTCCAAGTCCTGGACAAACATCCGGGCATTGAAGTATTTTTCCAGAGCCAGGAGAAAATCTGCCACAGTGATCTTTGGAAGATGAAGGTTCAGAAAACAATCCCTCATCGTGTAGGTAAATTCCTGACAGAGATTATTATTGGAAAGCGAATTATAAATAATCAGCTTGCTTAAATCCGGGTGTGACGTAAAGAGAAGATCATTGAGAGTATACCCCAAACCTGCAATCACCGTAGAAAAGGCATGGCGAAGAAACACAAAAGGAATATTCACATAGGGTTCGGAAGGATCTGTATACCCGCTCATCCAATAATACGGAGGTACCCTGAAATTATAAAACTTTCGGGCCTCCTCATCCGTGGGAGGATCAAAATAATTTTCATTGGAGATCATCGGGTACCCGCGCAATTGGTTAGGGTAATACCACAGGGATGGATCCTGATCATAAATCAGGTTTGCATTACCCAAGCCCAGATCCTCATTTCCGAAATTCAGCGCACCATAATTAAAATCACCCAGCATCATCTTCTGAGCCATATAATTCAGATCCCCTTCACGCTGATAAACAACCGCCTCATAATGGTCTTTGTTGGCAATGGTAAACCTTAAGACCCCATGGAACAAATCAACATTATTGAACGCTAAGGCACAGGGTAATTCATCATAGATGCTGTTGGTACCCTCAATCCGGTTTCGATAGCCCAGTATCTTTCGATTATTGAGGGTCGAAGGAAATTGAAAGGGATAACTCCTACTGCCGGCATCATAAAACATAGGCGAGCGAAGTTCCCAGGAGATACTGATGGTATCTCCCAGGTCCAGTGCGAAATTATTGACTCGAAGTGAAAGCATGATTTAAGCTTGGACTAATCCAAGAGTAATTTTTTTTGCATTGCCATCGGAGCGGCAACTGTCAATACAGACCATCAGATCCACATACTGCTGATCAGTTTTGTCAAGTTTCATCACCTTCAGCTCATCATCTATCGAATAATGACTGCGGATCGAAGCTACGGTTTCATCATTAATTTCGCTTGCAAAACGGCATTCCTTCAACCGCTGCTCTACCGTGGCAAACGGAACTTCTACCACCTCGCATTCGCTATGCTGCATATCCAGGATGGTCTGTACATCGAGTTCTCCCTGGTATTCTATGCCGTGGAGTTCATTTTCCTCGCTGCGGTCAAAACAATAATGAACAATCCCGCTGTCATCATTGATAGATGAAGGGGGGGCAACAAACGAAAGAGTAGTAAACTCGGTCGTTACGGTTTTGGAAAGAAAGTATTTCATGATTTTTTTGATTTAAAATGTTTACGATACCAGTTTTCAATAAAAGGGCGATGCTCAGGAGCCACCTGTAAAATTTGCTTAATCACATACACTAGCGAATTGGTGTGCATGGCATGAGCCATGAACGAAGCAACCCGATTTAGATTAGCATCTTGTTTGAGCTTGCGTTTTATTTTATACAAGGACCGTTTACGGATCAACCGGCGATTGTACCAGGTACGATACCCTACAAAATCAATCCCGTGACTGATTTTTGAAATTTTGGTTTTCGCATTGACATTGAGTTGCAACTTATCAATCTCCACGATGATCCTGCGTTTAGCATCCCTTAACTGATCTTTGGACGAGGAAAGCAGAATCATATCATCCATGTAACGGACATAATGCCGGATCTTAAGCTCCCGTTTGATAAAGTGATCAATCGGGTTTAAGGCCAGGTTTGCTCCCAGTTGGGAAGTCACATTGCCCAGAGGCAGGCCGATGCCCTGTTGATTTTTATGAAACTTCTCGATCAACTCCAGGGTATAGATACACTTAATATACTTCCTATACTGCTGCCCTAGCACCTGGTGAGAGATTGAATAGAAGAATTTTTCAACATCAACCTTTAGGTAATACCCCTGATTCTTGTAATTCACCAACTTGGATACCAGAAGATCACTTGCGGCATGCGTGCCCCGATCTTTGATGCAGGCAAAGGTCTGATCAATAAAATGAGGTTCAACCAAACGGCGAATCACAATCAGCAAGGCATGCTGCACAATCCGGTCTTCCAAACAAGGAGCTTCAATCAGGCGGGTCTTTGGATCATGAACAAAGAACCTTCGCAGTCCCTGAGGTTCATAACTATCATTTTCCAACCTCTCCAAAAGAAGGGATAAGTTGACCGCCAGATTTTGTTCATAATGGAGAATCGAATAGAAACAGGATTTATCCTCTTTTACCTGGTACCAAGCCTCGAGCAGAACCTCATAATTACACCACTGCTTTTTTAATCTTCCTGCTCGTTTCATGGTCTAAAAGCGAGGTGGCCAGACGTTCGCACAGTGCTACTAGAATGACCACGCTCTTGGATTTCTGTCTTTACAGACAAGGATAACATTCCCTTTGGAATATACATCGACGGCCCCTTAAGGCCGCCACTTTCAACATTCATTGTGTATCCAGAGTCCGCCGCGAACGGAAACATTTCTGTTTGCATTCGTTCGATTGTTATTCAAATTGGACGCGCCCACGCCCGCATTCGAATTGTTATTCCAATTGTAGAACGCGAGAGGCGCCATCACATTATCAAATGTTACCCTTTTTCTTCACTTCGTATCCAGGCTCCCAACATCTTGCCCACTTCGTCCACCTTGAGCTGGCTTACCCGATGTTTTTTGGCATCGATATACTGGAGCTCAAAGGCCAGGTTGATCATCTGGCGAAGTACCTCATGTTTGACATCCAACTCGGTGAAGGTTGTCTTTTTGATGTACTTCTTGTTGGCCGCAACGGCCAGTTCCAGAAGGTCATATCCCATTTCTCTGATTTTTCCCGCCAACAAGTATTTCTCATGCTTTGGAAACTGTTTCAGCATGATGTTGTTGTAGACAATCATGTCGCGGATTTTCTTTTCAATCAGAAGGTATTCTGACACGCTGGATGAGTTGAAAGTGAGCAAATGTACCCATTTTCGAAGAAAACACAAACTCTTTCAAGATTTCAAAGAACAAAAAATGGAGTGGGATCGCTATCGCTCTCCCACGACATCACAACAAATAAAGGCCGCCGCGAACGGAAACAAAGCTGTAGGCATACGTACGAGAGTTAGCCAAATTGGACGCGCCCACGCCCGCAGACGAACCGTTAGCCCAATTGGAGAACGCGAGAGGCGCCATATTATCGAGTATATAGACAATATAGTAGTCGTTACCCTGGGCCGTTGCTCCCGATCCGTCGTATGAATTTTTATTCATGCATAACAATGCAGCAGAAAGTTTATAAGCATCCGCCGTGCGATTGGTTTCACCTGAGAATACCTGATTGCTGCCCGATCCAACCCTTTCAACATATGATCCGCAGAAATCGGGGAATACTTCATCAAACATGGCTGCTACGCCGGTAGCGCCCCAATGGTCGGTAGAAAGAGAAACCCCTGAGGTGATATCCTTCACGTCCACAGATTCCTTGAGCACATAGAACTTTCCGGTGGTGGAACTCAGTCCGGATGCGTAATTAGCGGTAAGCGCTGAGGTATCCACGTAGGTTCCGGCCTTGTTTTTAATCTTGAAGGTATTGCCTGAAAGATCACTGATGGTAAATAAGGTATCCTTCAGAAGCGTGGCCCATTCTCCGGTCAGACTCCCGGTGATCAGCACCGGCCTTCCATTGACATAATTGGATTTGGAGGCTGAGGCATTGGGGATGGTTATGACGCACTGGGATGCCCGGGTAATGGATGAGATAGCCTGAGCGCTCTCGGCGATACAGGTTAATCCCATCAGGAACATGTACTGGTTCCCGTTGATATCGCAAATACCTGAATTCTGCCCATTATGCGTAGTCCTGGCAAAGGGAGTTCCACCTCCGGTTTTGCGGGCTTCTCCCGGGGCTGTTTTTGGTCCCCAGTACTGGTCATCACATGCAGTAAACGTGCAGCCTGAATCATTATAGTCTACCCCGTAATAATTGTTGCCTTTTGGGGCATACGGCGAAACACCATTCCAGGCACAGAAATTCGTACCAACAGTTGCAGCCTGGTGTGCCTTTGAAAGGATCCACAGGATCTGGCGTTCAAACACCGTCATCACATGGTATTGGCTGCCGCGTGATTTCATTGCATCAATGCCGCCATAGTAGGCATTGGCCGGGCTCTGTGCATTGGCACGGCAATTGCCAAAGGCCCCGGCATAGAGGTTGTCACTGGCGGTAACCAATTTACGCAACATAGCGCCATCGGAGGATATCGGATTCCCGTTTTTAATGGAAGACAGGATCCCATTGTTTGCAAGGCTGCCCGAGGCATCCAGTACTGCAGCGGTAATCCCGGTTAAGGAAGCTGCATATTTATCCAGGAACACCCCACGCTTGATCAACCCTCCGTTGATGAACCCACGGGGCATGAAATACCCTGCTGCATTTGCCGTGGCCTCATCAGCGTAATCGCCTCCGGGCTTGGTCGACACAGTATTATCTACGGCAATCTTAGCCCATAAATACGGAATCCATACCAAAACCGATGCATCATGGGTCACATAATAGTTCCCGTAATTGTCGCTGGTGATATCGAATGTCCCGTTCATGGAACGGATTTCTTTGCCGCTGTTGGCCATATTGTAAACGGCCAGGAGATCCGGAGGACAAATTCCAACGCCATACCCGATCTGACCGGCAATGCCGATATGATTTATTTTGGTCCCGGGAGTGAGCATGATTTTGGCCCCGTTAGAATCCTTGACATAAATCACTCCATTCGCATCCGAAAACATACGATGCGCCCCGGAAGCAGGAGCTACAGGATCACTTACCTGGTCCGTAAAATCACGGTAAGCGGCTACGCTTTCTGATCCGGTTAAGGTCAGATCAATCCAAACGGCAGCACCGGTTGTGATATCCTTACACAGGTAGACCTTTGAAGTTGCTGTATTGAGCCATAAACACCCCACGAAATACCCGTTGACACCGTCCGAAGTCACCAGGGGAGCCGTGGTTGTCACGGTGATGAGCTTGTCCATCTTCTCATTCACCGTTTTTTGCGTAGTTAAACCGCTTAGAAATTTGGTAAAAGTAGAAGTGATGTCAAGTTGTGCGTCATTCATTTTGGTATCAATCCTGGAATACGAGGTCATGGAATGGGTATAGATGAGCATATCCCCTGTCTCAAACAAATTGGGCACAGAATTAAACAGGATATATCCTCCTTTGGTAATCATCCACCAGCCGGATACGGTAGCGGTGGGAGCTGCAATCGGAGAGCCTGAAGTGCCAGCAGAGGCATCCACAGCGCCCTGGAAGCCTTTCATCAGATCAGCCAATCCAGTGATATCTTCGGGATCATGCGCATGGCGCACGATATCACCGATAAGTACATCGAAATGTGTTTTCATCGCTCTGTTTTATTTAGGAATTGAATACGTGTAATCGGCACGGGAACACCATTTACAGGCACATTCCAGGCGGCCATTGACCCATTCTTCCTGTGAGACGACTCCGGATACAGAATCAACTGTTTGTCTTGAAATTGCCCAGGAAGGCGCAACTTCAGACGTGGTTCCTGCTGCAGGATAACCGCGATAGATCACCGATCCATCCGTGGGATCAATCCTGGCACAAACGCCCTTGGATACATAAATCATTGCTGACATAACTTTACGGTATTAATTGTGAATTACATTATTGTTTTATTTCTCTTCAACTCCGGTATAATCTCCTGAAACAATCGTCATGTATGTACGATTCTCAACATGATACAATTCAAACGAGACCTGCTTATAAGCAGCCACTATAATTTGCTGATACAATCCATCAAACAAGGCGGGAGTTGACGGGCCTGATTCAATTGGTGGGATTAAAATGCAATTGATTGTAATCTCCACTTCGGCAATATTCTTTAAATCGATTTTTCCCTTGATTACATCCGCTGAGGCAAGTGAAATTTCGCCCGTTGTAAGACTGGCCAGGTAAAGATTAAATGAGCCATCGATAACTGCAGCCTCGGTGATGTTAAATTTGGAGGTTCCGCTTCCATAGGGTAACTCAAATCCTGGCCCGGGATCTCCTCCTGGATCTGATGCTGCTTTTATCGTATTCACCACATATAATCCTCCTTCAAGCCAATTTGCACAGGTATATGTTTGTCCCAGTATAAATTTACTCCAGTCAATACAGATTTCTCCAAAAAAATCAGTCGGAGGGGAAGCAAGTGCACCAGTTAAGGGAACAACTTCAGGACTGGATTTCGGACTATTCAATGGAATTGATTGGATATAGAATTTCAATACCTGAGTTCCCACACTGGTTAAATTCGAAGCTTTATTGATATCGACTTCATAAACTCTCAAATATTGATTATAAGGGGAGATTGCCCCTGCAATGATTTTAGAAACATAAAAGAACTCCAATAAGGCACGTTCTTTAACCGCAAATTCCATGATTGCATCGCGAAACTCTTGTTTACTGCCGCAACAGGCATGATTTCTCGAGTACAATTCATCAAAATTACTATTGATCATATTGCCGCCTACACGAAGCTTATTTCCAGTTTTATCATTGGCGACCGCCCCAAGATAAATTGTTTGTTTACTCATAATTTTAAAGTTTGATCAAAGGTTACTTCTTCACTATCAAAGGTTACTTCTTCAGAATCCCATGACATGGGATCTGGATCAGGGTCTGGTATTGGATCAGGAGCACTATGTTCTTCGATATTAGAATAGAAATTATCCTGGTAAGCACGTTGATATTCAAGATCCAGGTTATATAAGTATTCACCATCCTTGATATATTTGCTCGTTTTTTTGGTTGTAATGCTTATTCTGAGAGGCTTTTCATTAACGATTTCATACACTTCCGGAGAAAGCATCATATCACGAAGAACATCCATGGTTTTATGCGATACCCATCCTGAGGATCCCTTATAGATCTGCTGCTCGAGAATCTTTGTTTGCCACTCCGGAGTGTTGTAAAACGTCTCCACTTCGTTGCGATCGATCTGGGTAGTTTCCCTGTCGTGGACTAGATTCTTCTCAATTTTACCGGTAAACCGGATGTAATCATATACCCCGAACGAATTCCGGAATACAAATTCCCGGGGAAATTCATACAATTTTTCATCGACCAGGAAGGTCCTTACTTCACTCAGAATACGAGACAATTGATCCTCCAGCCAAACATCCCATTTTACCACCGGCTGATTGTCTGTATGGCTTTCAATGCCAATCTGTCCATAACCTACCATCATCTCCAGCACTACATACTGTGCTGAATAAATCATATGGGTTAACTCGAAAGTGGTACTGCTTTTATCAGCCAAATAGGCCTTTACTTTTACATTATATCGGGTGACATCGCTGTACTGGGTAAAGAAATACAGCGATTCATGATTGGTACGTGAGGTCTTCTTGACCGGGGGGCCCCAAGTCAAAAAACGTTTTTTATTGTTGGCATCGTTCCAAAATCCACCACTCACCTGGTTCCATACCATAAGTCCTTCACGGGATAATCCGCCGAAAATAGCCCAGTGGTAATTATCATACAGACTCACGTATACCAATCCCGGGATATGATATCCGGCAAGTACCCGGTATTTCTTTACCAGGTCAACATATAAATAAATATAGCCATGAGTTGAGTCCTCTAAAATAAACCTGGGGGGCGCAAGAACTGCAAACTGTGCATGGAGATACTCGGAGATTTCATAATCAATGAAATTGGTATCATTGATTGGCTTGATGTCCTCCCCGAGCAATATGCCATCTTTATCCAGAACCATCACGGCTACCCCGTCATATGAAGTGGATCCACTCCCACCGGTAGATGCATTAATGGTCATCCCCTCTATCGTATTAGAAACAACACTCATATCAAAATAAGATCCATCTTCATAAGCCCTAAGATTAATCGTTAGACTATCATCACTTAATGTAATCTGATAATTCTTAAGGAGTTCTCCGTTTTTTTGAAGTTCAATATAAAATCTTGAAACCCAATTTTCTACTGTTTCATCAGCAGTTGCAGTTGGAATGGAATATGCGTCATCCGGAGAACTTTTAAGGGAAAACGTACGTTCAACGCCCAAAAAAGCCAGAGTGACTGCATGATCCTCGTTGGTATCCTTACCTGAGAAAACAATTTCGATCAGACTTTTACCAGGAGGTGGGCCTCCCCCATCCACCAGGTGAATCCGATATCGGATCGGATTACCGGCAAACACAACGGTCGGTGGAACTATTTCGAAATGCATGGAGCAAACTTATTCTTACACAAAAACTTTTTAAAGGACATCATGCAGCAGATTTTGAAACATCTTTCTCGATCGAGGCCAATTTCTTATTCAGCAGTTCAGTCTCGCTCCAGATGGTATAACTCTGGATTGGTCCTGCCAAACGCTCATTGAGAGTCTTAAGGCTATCATTCAAATCACTGATCATGGATCCCGGATTGGATGAAACGGTACTTCCCGAAGGTGATGAAGGAGTGGTTGACATAACCCCATACGATCCTATTGAACGGGTAGGGACTCCCCGGGCTGCATCGATGCCGGCAATCACTTCCGGGTAATTGAGCATCAGGTTTCGGGTTGTAAAGGGATCAATGATAATTTCATCACCGGTCTCATTGATCAGGGTGGGCTGGCCATATATCCCGGTCTTTGCATTACCCGCATAGGGTACCTTGGAATATTTCTTTCCTGACTTCCCTCCCATGACATCATAGCGTCCTTCGGCAGCTTCAGGGACTGGGGTCGAGGCGATCAGGGCAATTTGGGCCGCGCCCAGGATCCCAACGACGATAGCCAGAGCTTCACCAGCGATAGGAATGGTAAGTGCCGCAGTAATGGCCTGAGCAGTGTTAATAATGGCTTGAACAATGGATATGGCTTTCTGACGAACGGCCTGATCATGGGAGATCTTAGCTTTTTTCTTATCCAGTTCAGAATCCATCGTGGCCACCTGGTCATCATAATTCTTCTGCGTGATCTTACCGGCATCCAGTTGAGCCTTCAAGGAAGCTTTCTTCTTATTATTGGAATCCTCAGTTTTTTTAACCTCGGCATTCTCTTTGGCAGTGAATGCTTGTTCAACTCCAGACAATGCACCAAGAATCGTACTGGCATACTGAGCATATTTTTGGATCATCTTTTGCAAATGCTCATCCTCGTATTGTTCAATACGACCATTCAACTCCTGAGCCATTTGCGCCTTGATCTCCTGGGTGCGCTGCTCATCATTGACATTTTCATCCAGCAGTTTGCGATACTTGGAATTGACCTCATCCTGGATCTTCTCCTTGCCTTTAGCCAGGTCCTGTTCGCCTTTTAATCGCAGGGATTTAAGATCTTCATCAAACTTGAGCGCCCCGTCCTGGGTTGCTTTCTGGGTTTCCTGATCACGGGCCTGCTGCAGAAGGGACATGTCTCCCTGGATTTTCACCAGGGCCAAGGCCTTGTTCTTTTCAGCCTGAGCAATTAGCTCAGCGTTGCCATTGGCCTGTTTGACTTCCTGATCATACCGGTACTGGATGGCATCGAGGATCTCTTTCTGCAGATCATCGTACTTTTTATTGATCTCATACAACTCCCGATCGGTGATGGACAGGCGCCCAACCCGAAGGGCTTCATGGATCTGTTTGATCTTCTCGGCAAAATCCTGCTCAGCCTGAACGAGGATCTGCTTAGTCTGAGCATCCCTGGCTATTTTAAGCTGACCGATATTATCATCGAGTTCCTTGTTCTGAGTTGGAGAAAGCTGTTTTTTATTATGCAGCTTATATTCCTCAATCTTTCGGATCTCGGCATTGTACTTGTCATTAACTCCCTGTATCTCTTTCTGCGTTTGGGAGAGTTTATCAGCGAAGTTGGTTTTCTCCATTTCGGCCACCTCGCGCATGAGGTCCTGATACTTCTCAATCCCTTTAACGGTGTCATCACGGCGTTTTAATTCCGCCTGGGCTAGCCGGGCATTGGTGCGATCGATATTTGTTGCACCTTCCTCACGGGAGCGGGAAATGATCTGATTTAGTTCCGCTTCTGTTTTGGTTGTCCAATCAACCTTTTCCTTTTGCTTGTTTTTCTCATACGATGAAATGCGTTCCATTCGGGCACGGTCCTCCATTTCACTCTGAATGATTGATTTTAAATTGGCATCCTTGGTTTGAAGACCAATCTGAAGGATCTGGTTGGAAACATTTTCCAAACTATTGGTCAGGTTCAATGAACCATTGATCGCATCTTCGGCAATCTTGATCGATGCTGCGGAAAAATCAGCCTGCGTTTGCTTCATTTTGCCAGATGCCTGGCGAGCTTTCTCGGCGGCAATGAGAAACGCTTCACCGGTACCACCCACAGCTCCCCAATATTTCTTGACCAGTTCGATCTTTGCATCCAACGTTGGAGCCTGCTCCACCAGGCGAGCTTCAGCCGCATTGGATTGATAGAGAATATCCATGGATTTAGCCAGGATCATGTTTCGCTCTTTATCGGTGGAGGCAAGTTCTTTTGAAGCCTTGGCTTCCTTTTCCGCCAAGGCCGTCAAGGTCTCTTCTGATTTGGCCAGGCGGATCTTCTCCATATACTGGTAATTCACTTGCTCCAGATGCTTGGCCAATACTTCATTGGTGGCATCTTCTGTTTTAAGATTACCCAGGAACTCCGGATATTTAGCACGTAATTCTTCAATCAAGCGGTTTCGTTCCGTTTGGTTGGTATTGGTAGCCTGAATCTGGAACACCAGGCTATTGAGGGCATCCTTTTCCTCGGTGATCTTTTGAGATACCGGGATCTCAAAGAGTTTCTTAAAAGAATTCAAAAGGTCGGTTGTTCCCTGGATGAGCCCGCCAAACATATTTCCCTGCCCAAGAACCATTTCACCGATCGTTCTTCGTAGTCCATTCCAGGCTTTTACCAGCAGATTCACCTTCCCTTCGATCGTATTCATCTCACCCTCGGCCAATCCTGCATATTTTTTAGCCACAATATCAATTGCGGCTCCATGGGCTAGCTGTTCTTTGGTTAAGCCTTGAAAATCCTGCGATAACTTTCCCAGTCCTCTGCCCAGTTTTCCTTCCATCGTAGCATCCAGATCGCGGACAGATTCCATCAAATCTTTCCCGGTAACCACCGAAAGTTGCATGGCTGCATCGATGGTCTTTTTGATTTGTGCAGGCATGCGATTCTGGATAGCCAGGAAGTTTTCAGCTTCTTCTATTTCCTGACGCTTATAGAGCGTGGTCTGTGCTTTTTGCTTGGCCAAATCGATGAGTTGCTGCAGAGCATCTTTCTGTCCGTCCAGATTCTCCAGTAATAATGATTCGATATCCTGGAGTTCTTTCGCAGCTTCAATACCTTCCTTAAAATAATCCTTGATAGCACTTAAGGCCATAAATGCGGCCCCTATCTTTAGGGCCCAACCGGATATTTTAGCAAAGGCGCCGCTCAGACCCCCTTCTTCCAGTGCAGGCATAGCCGCCTGGGCATTGCCTTTGAGATCCTTTAATCGAGCATTGATCTCATCCAGATTCTTTTTATAGGCAATATACTGGGGAGAATTGGCCGGAAGCTGGTTTAACACCATATTGAATTCCTGCTGTTTTTTTCGCAGTTCGGCAAGCGATAATCCTGCAATACCAATGGAATCATAGATGTTATCCATTTGCTCTTTAATGGATGAGAGGCGTTTGGTGGCCTGGATCCATTCATCCGTTCCCTTGACCATGTTTTTCATGGACTTCTGGATACCGAGAGCTTCATCATTGAGATTTCTCAATGAGGTTCGGGCCTGATCATTATTGATAATGATCTCCAGTTGCAGACGATCAATTTTTAGACTCATATCGTAACTCCAATAATTGTTTTAAATAATCCCGTTCACTGTCCGAGAAATCATTGCTCAGAACAGAGATCAGATGATTGACTGAACCATAGGCTGTCTTGGCATACCAGCGGGTATCCTTCTTCTTGGTTCGTTTACGGTTTTCCCTCATGCTCCACTGCATGCGATTGCTATTTGCAATTAGTTTGCGGGAATTCTGCGAGCGTTTGAACCAGTTGATTTCTATGAAGCGGCCATAGGCAAAAAAACTGATCAGAAGTACCGGATCAATACCGTATTTACTCACCTGGAAATCGATTGAATCCAGAAGATCATCTGTTTTGATCAAATGTTTCTGCTCGATCTGTTCCCTGAGCAGGTCCGTGATCATTTCCCCGTGCAATTCCAGGGAACGTTCAATGAAAAGAAGCTGAACTTCATCGAATTTACCATCCATGTGGCAAGTTTACTACAGGGAAAAAAGGCAGGAAAGGACATAAAAAATCCGGGTCGTGGCTATCGATCCGGATCTTGGTATAGTATATCCTTAATAAAATGGCTAATCAAGCAGAGCGCCATGCCCTATATCAGGGACTTTATCGCCTAAACAGGTCAAACAACCTGGCAAACAGGTTACGTTTCCATAGGAATACAAATAGCAAAACGATGAGCACCGATGCGGCAATGACAATATAAAGAGTCAAATTAGGACGTTTTGTTATAACCTGCTTGGTCTCATTCAGAACAGCCTTTTTCTCATGAATCATCGTTTCATTAATTGATTGGCTTTTATCCTTGGTTATACTCTGGGTGGAACTATACTGCTGGCTTTTAATGACTCGTTTCATCTTCACCGGTACCTTAAGGAATTGCCGAGTCTTTGGATCCGGAATGGTTACTATTGTGTCAACTGTTTCCGTGGTTTCAGTTGTGGCCATGAGCTGGCTTTTAGTATCGGTAGTGATATCATTGTGCTGCACCCGCTTTTCCACTGCAGTACAATCCACTTTGGACTCATGCTTTTGTTTTTGCATCTGACGGGATGTGCTGCAGCTCAGAAGCAATAAAACCGTCAATAGAATTAAGCCCCAGATTAATTTTTTCATATTGAAAAGTTAAAGTCATTAAGACAGTTAAGCCATCCTCTTTGAAATCTTCCCTGGCTGGGATCCCTGCGAACGATATCCATGACAAACTTCACTCTCTCACCCATTATCCTCTGATGAAACTGCCCTGGATTCTGGGCGTTAAGGGCTTCAATGGTCTGGGCCCCGACTAATCCATCCGCTGTAACTCCAAGCAGGCGTTGAGGGATCACAATGCCCCATTTTCCGCTACACCATACCCAATCCACGAGGATATCTGCGACCGATTGACTTTCGATCTGGTCTCCATGCCAACGGTCCCAATAAAATTGCTTAAGAACGATCGTGGCATCTGCACGGGTCAGCAACCGTAAGTCATCCACATCGATATCCCCATCACCATCCTTGTCATAACCTACCCGTTTCCATAGGCCCATGGTAACGCCCATATTGGTTGCTCCTCCATGATCAGCGGGGTCATCCACGAATCCCCCTTCATGCATTAAAATTTTGGGTGCCAATAGATTTACATCAGCCATACTCATTTTAATTCCTGTCCATGGGCAGGAGGTTCTTCTTTTGAAACATTGCCTGGTTGGGTAATGCTACCCGCACCGGAGGAATACGATCCGTAATTATAATAATCCTGGTAAGGAGTTGAAGTCTTCTTGAACAGGTCAAAGGTTTCCAAACCCATCAATCCGGCGGATATTCCTATGGCCCATTCAATGGTGGATCCTGTGTGGCCTAAGGTAATCAGTACAAGACACCAGATAAACCCTATGGCACCAAATACCAACCGGCAAGCCACAGCGGTATTGGATGAAAACAGGGTTAAAACCCAGATTTTAAACGTTAATTTTTTATCCATGATTTTTTACACAATCATGTTCTAGTACTGAAATGCGAGTATCATGAGTCTGGGCAACCTCAGTAAGGCAAGCAATTTGTTCATCGTAGGATTTATGATCATCAGAAATTGATTGAAGGGCCGCCTGGTTGTGCTCCCGGAAAGCAATAAATTCACCTTTCATGCTTTCAATAGCATCAGTGAGTTTCTGGATCACATCGGAATTGTTTTCCAATGATTTACTGATAAAATAGCCGATGATAGTAGCCATTAAAACAATCATGACCAGTAATCCGCTCACGATTGCTATTAGGATATCGACATGATCCGGTTGGATTATAGGTTTCATTGGCGTTAGAATATATTACAGAGAAATAACACTAGATATATACAGGTCACTACAAACAGAACCAATTCGGCGATATAAATCAGGTTATGACTAATTCCGCTATCTATACTGCTTCCGGTACCACTTTGCTGGCTTCCAAGATAAGAAGCCGGTAGTCCCCGGATCCAGTTTACTCCCACATTCCAACACGTAAAACCCCAATTGGCCGCAAAAAGGCCATACAGGATCATGTAAGGCCAGGCAGGCCAACACAGGTATTCGACATAGATTAGAGGAAGAACCCTCACCACAAGGGACAATCCGTGCCATATCTTTGAATCCTCCATCGGTAGTTTACCCTATTTCAGGTAGGCCCTGATCACGTATCCCATGAATGCGACCAAGCCGACATTATAAAGGAACAAAAACAGACCAGAGACATGAATCATTGTTGTTGTCATATTACAAGGTATTAGTGAATAGTCCGTAACTTAAGGAATAGCCATTGCATCCCAGGTAATTCCTTTCCCTGTCGGTATGCTGTTTCCCTTTATTAAGTCTTCGCATGAGACGGATGTACTCATTTTCATGATCCGTATCATCGGCCAAATCCTTCATGGTATTCTTAACCCGTGCCATCAGGGACTGGGTTGTTTCCCGTTCAAGGATTTGAGCCTGATCATCCATGTTGCGCAGATCAATCTTCTGCAGTACATAAATGATACAATTATCCATTTCTCCATAATTGTCTTCATCCAAGGCCTGGTAATCAGCAGAAGGAGTTACAATCACAAGAAACAGTTCCTTGTTTGCAATCTTTGCTATCTGGGTCTGCAGATGAGGCTCATCATCCACAAGGATAACCCGACTAAAGGCGGGAGCTCCGTCCTGATCCGTGATCAGTGAAGCGATATACTCCCAAAGGGCGATATAATCATGTACGGGAACCATATCTTGATTCTATGTCTTTATTTTGCTTAACTACCTGGTACAATCTGATCATCACATCCCAAAGCATCTGGCTATCGGTTTCTTCAATGGATCCGAACACCCGGCTTTCAGAAAGACTATACAGTATTCCAAGAATACCAATATCCTTAAGCTCGCTGGCTTGCTGTTCATCCTTAGGTTGTTTGTAAATAATGGATAAATCGATCTTATTGCCATCAATGGTGGGGCTGCCGCTTCTAAGATAATCCTCGCATCCTGAGAAATACAGGAATATCGCGTATTTTACATGCAAGGGCAGGCGAACAATCCGCTTCAGGCGAAATTGTATTAACTCAGGATTGGATTTTGAGGTAAAAGAAACCCGCTGTTGGCCATTATACCCTGGTAAATATTTGCGGACCCATAGGAATTTCTTCCGTGGTCGGTATAAAATAGCAATCATCTGATCCAGATCACTCTCCTGGTTGCTATCGGAATAGGCTTTAAACCAGGTAAAGGCACTACGGTATTCGCAAAACGTCATATCCTTGAATCCATCCTGGGGACCATAATACCGGTGGCATACCCGCGGAATGAAATTCTTAACCGTGTTGAGCTGAAAAGCCTTTACCGGCTTGCCTTCTTTTTCATACTCTTCAAAAAACGAATCAATCACCTGACTAAGTCTCACTAGTTCACAGGTGATCACCTCCTTTTTTTCAGAAGAATAGAAATAATATCTCCATGATTTTTTTATATCAACCAGTTCCATAAAGAACAGGGCCTTGAATTGATCCACGGAAATCGCTCCACTAATATATTGGAGGATCAAGCGGCAGTAAAATGCAAACTGCCCGTTTTCCCCGGGAGATAATTCATCAATGGTCGATGGAAAATCGATAGAAATATGTTTATCCGGTATCTGTAGGTTATGCATACCTATAATCTTGCAAATTTTAATGCCGGATCGAACCGATCGGCCAGGTCTGTAGTAATTTCCGTCACTCCGCTGGATTCTATCTCCATCTTGTGCAACAGGTCCTGAAGCCGGCGAAGTTCTTTCATACCATCACGCTCCAGGTTGATGGAAACTTCATTGCGATCGACCTTGGGGGAAGCAGCTTTTGACTTGATGACGGAGGTAGTATAATTTTGAAATAATCCATTGGGAAGAAGTTCAATGGACAGGCGTTTGATAGCGACACTCATGGAAATCAAAGCAAGGGCCGAGGCGGCAAGTTCCACCAGGGGCTTGTTGTCTTCGCTCAGATCATCATCCAGGATCTGTTCCTTGAGTTCCGTAAACTTTCCTTCGGTAAAACAAGGCTTGATCTGCCCTTCCTGTACCCGGGTCATCGAGGGGAGCAGGGCTAAAAACACCATCCGTGAGCGATGAATAGAGAAATATTGCTCAAAATCATCGGCAGAATTAATAAAAAGTTGCTTTGTCGCCTCATATTCCTTGGTGGTTCCCCAGGGTAACAGAGGGGTTTGAACCTCAGGATCACCTGTTGGGACCGTATCATCGATATGTTCATCCAGGAATTCAAGCAACATATCCACAGCCTCATGGTATAATGAAAGCAGATTCTCATTATCCTTCTCAATCTGCCATTCAAAGGCAGGCTTTTCTTCATCCGAAACGAAGATCTGGCGGCCTTTATCACTATGGGTGATGTCATTTGAAGGGGCATATTTACGATAGGCTCCAATTGCGACCGGGTACTGGACTTTTAATACCAATTCATCCAGGGTGAGGTACTCCGGATGAGCATCCTCTGGTTCACCTTCGGTTGAAGTTTCAACCTGCTTTTGAAAATTCTCCGAGGTATAATGATCCAGCGCTACCTTGAAAACTTCCGAGGATATGATCTTTTTCACATCCCGTTCCCCCATTTCGATATAACTCTTGAGGTTATCGAAGTCGATCGAGGCGAAAATAAAGCCAATAAGCTGCTTTAATTCCTGGCTTCCGCTACTATCTTTATTGAAAATCATAACGCTTAACTTATTTGGTTGGTGAATTCAGGTCCGCTCCGGTACCGGATCCCTGGTTCTTGACTCTCAGTTGCGGGGAGGTAGCTTCTTCGGTTAGGAGATTATCATGATAAAATCCTATGCGAAGATCCTTATTGGGGAAATTGACCTTGAGAGCCATATTGATATCCTTGCAGATGATGTTCATGGGGATATCCACGTTGGTTGACTTATACAATTTGAAAGCATAGAGCTGCTCCGATCCTGAAGGCAGATTCCCGTCTTTGCTCAGATTGCTCAGGGCCGGGTGTAACCCGATACCTGCCGTAACCTGGAATGCGGCTTCCTTGACAATGTCCAACTGGGCATCGATATAGTCCCCGACTTTCTGATCCAGGGGAGTAATCTTAAACCCTACATACTGTTGTGAGGCATCATCATAGATACTCTCGGTAGTAATGAATTTACCTACCTGATCATTACCGGCCAGTACCTTACTGAAATTGGCCATCAGATCATCCTGGTGTTTTTTGAACAAAGCCTCGGTAAAAGGCTTATTCTCGTTAGCGCATTTTTCCTCCAGCTTTTCTTTTTCCCCAGCCCAGAACAGTGAAGGGATCTCCACATGATATTTAATGGTCATGCTGTTGGCATTGAAGGCTGAAAGGATCCTGGGAATTGAAGCCGATAATTTTATCCAGGACAAAATCCCATGAAGAGGACTACGGCTGTATTCATAATCCAAAGCAAAATTGTACAGATTAGAATAGCGCATGGCTACCGGAAAAGCGAAAGGATTATCCGGATCGAAGATCGGGTACCGCGTCAGTCCATTAGGGAATAACGAAATATTAAGTGCCTTCCAGGGCTGAGCGAAATTACCCACGATGATACCTTGGATCTGATTCTCTTCATCCGGCCATTCCAGTCGGGCAAACATCGAGGAAATAAGATCCAATTTGGCAATGGCCGGTTTGCGGCCGATACGAACTCCGCGGTTACGGTAATATTTTGTGAAATGCCCGTTCATGGTGCGGAACTCAATGGAGGCTTTCAGAAGATAATCCACATAATCCCATGAGTCCAGCCAATCCTGAACTTCCTTATCATCTTCCCAGTACTTGTAACGCATGCCGCTTTCAAACTTCAGACGGTAGAGCGCGGGACCTTGGCCCCATAATAACTCCACCTGTTTATTGAGGGCGCCCGGGGTCTGATGATCATTATCGAGGATCCCGCGCAACTCTTCCGGATAATCATTCTGCTGGCCGTTGGCCACAATGCGGAATCCGCCGATCTGTACCGGCATTAACTGCCTGGTATGGGTATAAAACGGTAATACACTCTGGGCGGCAACTGAAAAACTACCCGATACATCGAACGCATACACGCCGATGGGCGTTATAGCAAAGGCTTTACTACCCTCCCGGACTAATTTTACATCGATATCTTCGGCCATACAACAATTAATTAAGTACACATTTCTTCCCATTGAACCACATGAGAAGGATTTGCCAGCATTTTCTTGGCTGATTAATTTCCTGATCATGGTAAAAAAGCATATGATCAGCGTCTTTTTGGTCTTCACCTTTAGCTGCAGGTCGCAAAGTGGCACGTGTTACATGCCGAAAACCATTGGACTGGTCTCTTTCACGATCATACGTTGCATGAACAAAAGAAAAGCTTTGGTTCATAGAGGTCAACCGTCTCATTTCCTTGATTGCATCATAGAGATCGATAGTGGGTGCAGCTTGCATAAAGCAAACTTATTTGCAATCAAAATCTTTTTAAAGGACATCGAGGTTAAGAGCATAAAAAAAGGGTCCCGATTTCTCGGGACCCGAAAACTTCAGAATTTAATCTTGTTTTCTATTTCCTGGATGCTTGCATCGAAGGAAGCTTTAAGAAAGTCAATGACTTTCTTGATACCGGGTGTAAAACCGGTGGTAAATGCATTCCCATCGGAGTCTTTCAACTGCATGTTGCAGTTGAAGTCATTGGACCCGATCTGAAAACGTTCCAGTTCGGAGCGGGTCTGGATCAGCTTGGACCGTTTGGTGACCAGCAGCTGAAGATTTTCCACCTTATGGATCCTTTCATCCAGGGTTGGCTCTTTTGGAGCTGCAGGCTTTACTTCGCTCTTCACAAGGACCATGTCGGTCTTGGGTGAAGTGAATTCAGCGGTCTTCTGTGCGGTGGCAGTATTGACTTTAGTCATGATAGTTGGCTCCTGCCCTGGAGACTTATTATGGCATCTGGCTCGCCGGTTAAAAATTTATGCGATCACAACAGCCGTAATGAAAATTCTGGAACAAACGTTCAGGTCACTTTCTGAAAAGAAATGAATGAACCCAACGGGCAATGATCATGTTCCCGAACTCAGGAAGATGATCATTGCATTTAGTGACATGATATTTTCATGAGGCTACCTTTGCAGCAAATTTTGAGTAACCTATGTGCGCCGGCCAACCAAAGTTTCTTCTTTGCCCACTCTTTCTTCTTTGCTCGATTAAAGAAGAAAGTGTACCTAGGGGTAAGTAATTTTAGCGAACATAAAAAAAGGATTCCGCATTTTCAGCGGAATCCTCTTAACTCAGGCTACTTCAGCAAGGATCTCTTCTTCTTTCTCCTGACGTTCTTTCATTTCGAAGGTTTGAGAGACATCGAAGATCCGGGCCATCAGGAACCTGTCGAATTCTTCTTCATTGGATGAAGTGGAGCCCTCCTGGGGGGTCACTTTCTTCATGCTGGGGATGAAAATGAAGAAGCCTTTGGCTCCTTTCTTCACGCAACGGCCAAACTTTTGCCATTGTTTGAATCCACCAACCACGGTAAATTTCATTTCTGCATTTTGAAATTGCAGAAAAGCCGTGTTGTAATCAGATATCTGATGTCCGGATGGATTGTGAATGGGCATCTGATCGGAGAGTTCCACTACCTGATCGGGGGTGAGAGACTTGAAATACTCGAAAAATTCAGATTTTAATTCTTTAAACATTGGATTGGCCCCTGCCCTGGGGACTTATTGTGGCCTCTGGCTCGCCTGTTAAAAATTTTGCAGGCTAACCCAAGCTTCGCGCAGAATTCTGGTGCAAGTGTTCAGGTCTGATTCCTTAGTATTTACTGGCAACCGGTTGGGGTAAGAAATACGTCAATAGGAATCTGAATGAACCTGAAAGGAGATCCGTCGTTTCAACCGCATCGCACTTAGCTCCACGATATTCTGGCTGGGCTTAACTTCGCAAGCATTTTGAGCAGTAAAGCAGTGCGCTGGCCACGTTGGTTTCTTTTTCGCTTACTGTTTCTTTGCTATGCCTTCAAAGAAAAAGGAAGGCGCAGCCATGCGGACGAGCATAAAAAAAAGTCCCGGGGATCTCCCGGGACTCTCTCTTAATTCATCTGACCCTGATCGGCATAGGAATAAAAGTTATTCGTATCCAGGATGAGGTGGTCCAGAACATCAATATCCAGGACCTTACCAGCTGCAATAAGCTTTTTAGTAAGCTTGTTATCAGCTTCTGAAGGCTGCATGTTTCCTGAAGGATGGTTGTGTGCCATGATCAGGGAAGATGCATTGGCAAGCAATGCAGCCTGGAAAACGGCTTTCGGATCAACGACTGTTCCACTTATCCCTCCCTGACTGATGCAACGATAACCGAGAACTTTATTTGCACGGTTCATATAGAGAACATAAAAGGATTCATACAGTTCGATCTGATCATTCCAGATCGAGCGAAGCAAATCGTATGCAGCACTGGACTGTGTGATCTTCTGCATTTCAGAAGTAGGGATTGAATTGTGATACGTGATGCCGATCTCCGAGGCAATCGAGTTAAACAAGTTCATGGTTTTCATAGCTTTAAATTTTAAGTGAAACAAAATTTTGCTACTCTAACCAAGCGGAGCGCTAAGTTCTGGTGCAAGTGTTTAGGTCATGATACGGTAGAATCTGAATAAACCCAAAGGGCGATGGTATTTCACTCTGTACCGGATCGCACTTAGCGCCACGATACTTCGGCGAGCTTAACTTCGCAGGAATTTTGAGTCATAAAATGTGGGTAGGCCAATCGGTTTCTTTTTCGCTTCCTTTTACTTTGGCGCCGGTGATCAAAGAAAAAGGAAGCAAAATGTTGGGAGCAGAAATAGAAAACCTGTCATCCTGTCTTTTTCTGTTGAATTTTTCAACACTAAACAACAAAATGTCAATTTTTTAAGCATCAAAAACCAGAAAAACAAAAAAAAATCCCGTGATTAACACCGACCCGCTCGGCACTGGGTTTGCACGTTCGCAGGCTCTGGCAGGCGGATATATGACAGAACATCACACACGACAATACAGGACTCTATCAATAGAATCCAACACAGATGTGACTTAGGGAAGACAATAGAAGATCACACAACACTTACTGTACCCATAGTAATACGTTTGCGTTGACGTGCAATGGATACATACTTGGGTCTACACAATAGATACTTGAATGCATCTGTATAATTGGTTGACTCCATGGGCAATCGATTGGCAGGAAGTTTATCCCCTTTCTTTATTTTAATGATCTCACCTTTGGGACCTTTTGCAACAGGGGTTATCTCCAATTGACTCTTAAGGTATTTACATTCAAACATATCAATCTGTAATTTAGGCAGGCGATTATCCTTCTCACCCATCATGGTATTCATCAGATTGAATTCATCACCATGGGTAATGTTACCTTGCCCTATGGACATCAGGGTTACAACCCAACCTGTACGAACGCCCTGTGCATTGTATTCAAGATCATGTTTGAGTTGAGTGGCAAAATCACGTTTACTCTTACGATAGGCATTGGTCGAACGATCATGGTACAGATGAAGGACCTTTCGTTTATGTGGTTCAAAGAACAATAGAAACTGATTGGATAATTCACGAATCCATTCAGGGGTAATGGTATGCATGCCCTTGAGCACGCGATAAGTATTGCCCTGTTCCTGCCCAATGACCAGGCTCATCATATTGCCCGCATCAAATCCGCCCTCGAGTAATTTATCCGCTTGGATATATCTTAGTCCTGCGCTGTTCTGCACCATGCTATCCTTCAATCCAAACTGATCATAATAATCATAGTTATATCCATCCCTATAGAAATGATGATCAGAAAGATTGCCATAGAATCGGGCGCCTTTCTCCAATGATTTACGTATGGACAGAACGGCTGTTTTAAATTCTTCAAAATCCAGTGTTTCTAGTAGATTCCTGAAATATTTCAAAGTCAGGATATCGGCATTGGCAAATGAAGAGACTACATAAAAGAAGGTTGAATCCTGGCGGATTCTCCTCAGTCGAACATCCCATTTAGCTTTATTTGCAATGGCATTATTAATACGTTTTTGATCCCCGGCTTTTTTCCCATAGTAAATATCCCAATTGATTTCATTGACTACCATGGCTGCCTGGATAATGCGAAGGATCTTTTCTTTATCCATTTTCTTTTCCATGCGCATCATCCAGTCACTTTCTCCAACATTAGGATCCGGCATGTCACTGCAAAAGGTCTGGCCCATAAAATAATGGCTGTGGCCATACAAGCGGTAATCTCCACGCAGGGTTGGAAAGAGTTTATTCAATTTTTCCTCCAGCAAATATTTGGCTTCATCACCAAACTGGTGTACTACCGATATCCCTGCATTGGCCGAGGGACGATCCAGGGATGTCAAAAAGAATTTACAACCGTTGAATGTTGAGATGGTATGTTTATAGGAAAAGGTTTTGATATAGGGTTTTGGCCAATGACTGGGCGGTTCCTGGTCAACCACAAAATGACCAGGCATTTCTTTGGTATGTTCATGAAAATTCAGCCTGCTTTCCCATCCTAAGATAATAGATGGAATAATATTAGTCATCAGATTGACGTAGGTATCCGAAACAAATGCAAAACTTGCCCTGGGCATATCGTGAATGATTTCGATGGCTCGTTTGGCAAGAATATCCGTACTCTTAGCCGTACCACGTCCGCCAATGACATATAAATTGGATGGACGGATTAAGTCAATTAATGTAGAGATCCAGTTGGAATACCGGATATCTGCATCATCCTTGGTTATCTTGTATCGGGGCATCTTCCTGGAATAATACAAATGGAACTTCTTCTACCTGGGCATCACGGCGAACTTTTACTTTTTCACGTTCGGTGATATCCAAATGGTCAATAAATTCAGCCAATTCTATACGGTTTGTTTCGGCCATTCCAATATCCTTTAAACGCATGGTATACAGTACCGGTCGTATCTCATAGAATTCTGCTGGGACCTCCATCGGTTTTTCTTTTCCTACCCCCCGCATTGCAGCAGCATCTGCCACACAACGCCTGGCGGTTTCCAGATCATTCATTTCAAGAGCCAAAATGGACATATTGTCCAATTTATCCGCGTAGATCTGCGCCCAGGCTTCAACTTTGACTTTATTATCCAGGTTGAAAAAGTTCAGGGTATCATTATACAAGATTGCGACCTGGTATTTTGATATTTTGGACCAGCGCAGCGTAACTGCATTAATGATGTAATTTTTGCTCTGCCATTTATTATACAGGCTGCGAATAAAATCGATCTGCTCATAATATTCCACCAGGTGAGTAGGCAGGTTATTGACTTCACCCCGTTCAACCAGAGCCTGCAGCTGCTCATAATCATTGCGCTCCTGGTCATAAAGGATTTCCTTCTTACGATTCTCCAATTTTTGGGCCAGGGAATCCTTTTTCCATTGCTGGATGGACGTAAGATTACCGTCTTTAGCCTTTTTCAGTGTTGATTTATCAATTTCAACCTGAGTGATGAGCTGGCCACGATCATAATGATACCGGGTTTTGGAACCGGCGACAGAGAAATCCCGGAGGAACTCCTTGTGATCCACTCCCAGGTATAAGGCAATTTTCTCGGTCGAATAATTGATCGAGGCCAGGGTTTCAATGGATTTATATTGCTCCTGAGTCAATTCCATAGAGGATTTCTTTTTTACGAAATTCAAACACTTGACGCGAATTGACAAAGACATACTGCTCATGTTGGGCATTCTCGCCCCAATTGCCGGATCCTTCCACGTCAAAATAATGATCAGAGGTGCGGATCAGGGCAATTTTTGAATGATTCCAGCTGTAATGGACCCTCACCGGTTTGTGTTCCATCAGGGATATCAGATGTTCATAAACTTTAGGCAAGCGTGAACGGATAGAATCACTAATGAAAATATCTACCTTAAGGATCATCTGCCGGTCAATGAGCTTTACCAGGGCATCAATGATGCGAATATTGATGGAATAGGTGGATAAAACCAATTCCTGGATTACTCCGCATTCTTTGATAATAAAGGGGATAAACGTAAAGGCGTTGAATGAATTTACGGTCCATAAAAAAAACACTTCACCCTCTTGGGGGATCCTTCCTGTAAGATGTTTGATGGCTTCAACCCGGTGTTCATGAATGGAAAGATATTTTTCAGCCAGAATGCCGCTTTTGTCCTCATCTGAGGCTTCGGTAGAAACTTCTTTGTCCAGGTCTTCAATATTAAAAAACGGATTTTCCATTAAATGTTTAGTAAACGGTTAACTTCCGAAAGTTCCCCCTGCATCTGAATGATACGGTCTTTTCGTTTTCCGGTCTCCGGGTGGTTGGGTGATCGGCGTACAGCGGCCCGGTTACGGATCAGATTATTTTCCAACCGGATTTTCAGATTGACCAGGTCTCCTATTTTCAGCCGGCGAATCTCATCAACTCGGCGCATCCAGTCAAAGATTGGGTGACGGCCAAGGATTTGACCCTGTTTCTTATAATGGTTCAATTCTTCCCAGATCAGGCGGTTATTGAGGTAATTTTCAACCGTCGCCCGCGCCTGATCATATACCTGATCATTGGTTTTGGCTGAAAATAAAGAGTCGTGGCCTTGCTTATATGCATCATAGGCCGCGTTCATATCCGTTCGAAGGATCTTAAGCTCAGGAGGACAATTCGATTGCCGCAAAAATGGGAATTCTTCAAATATCCTGAATACAGGATGATCCCTGAGCCTTATTTTTTGCGGCTCACTTTTTTTGGGGATTTGGGTATGGCTTTCCCTTGCGGTTTTTGTTTCTTTTTTTCAAATAAAACTGTAGTGACGATTCCATCAGCTTCCCCGGGAATGTCTGTCTGCACAAAAGGCACGGACGACAAAGGTAGAGCGTGTTGTACGATTGGCAAACGGGTCAATCGCATAAATTCCGCAGAATTAATCTCGGCCAATTCGCGCAGTTCTTCATGGACCATGCCCAGAAGATAATCGTTTTCATGCTGCAGGTTAAGCATCCGTTTGAACCCCAGTTTATGGGAATATTTCATCACTAGGGTAACACCTCCGTTATAGGAACGGTCACAGCGTAAATAATTTAAAATTGCTTCTTTCATACTAAGAAATTTAACTGATTTATTGAGAATCAAACATAAACAGCTTGATTTTAAGCGAAAAGGACAAAAGAAAACCCCGGGATTTTTTAGATACCCGGGGCCCGATCAGAAGAATTAACAGAGCAATAGTCTGTTTTATTTGCGGCTCAATTCAATGAACTTCCAGGTGCTGCTTCCATTCTTAAACGCCTTAAAGGTAATCTCGGCATTCGAAAGAGCAGTCCACGCAGTTCCGCAGGAGAGCATGAAGTCTGTTCCGCTGATGGTTGACGGATGAGTACCGCCAGATCCAACCAGGGTAAAGACCATTCCATCCACTGCATTGCTGCAAGTTGTTATAGCAGCAGGAGCACTGGTGCCACCGGTAAGCTGATAGCGGCCTTCTCCGGGAGCCAGGTTGATGGAAGTCACATCAGCAGCTTCGGTAGCAACCGGTGCATCAAAGGTCAGGGTTCCCTGATAGTCACCCACTTCATATTCGCATTTTGCGGCCTGTTTCAGGGTGATTATGGTAGAATTCTTATCCTTGGTATCTTCCCATTTAGTCTGCATCCTCATCGGAGCGCAGGGTGTGCCAAAGAGGGCCTTCTGATTAGAATTGCAATATTGGACCACAGCCCCGATATTGCGTCCTACCCAGTTGGTTTTGAATTCACGGATCTGTACGCTATTTCCCGGATGTTCGAATTCCAGGGTATGGATGAATCCTTCGGCATCAATATCTCCTTCACTCGAGGATCCGCTCTTGATCTTATCTACGGACCCGTAGATAGTGATCATATGAGCTCCTGAATTAAAGGCAATATTGTCGGTGATCACAACACCTTTAGAATCCCTGGATGGGAAACTTGCTACGTCTTCGAAATCGAAAAGGATGATTTTATCCTTTTTGTTTCCGCCGATACCGGAATTCCTTCCCGGCTTATCGACATTTACATTTGCATATGGCATGTCTGTACTTTTTTTGGGTTAAGACTGGCAAAAGCCAGGGAGAGGATCAGTAGAAAGAAAGTTCCTCCCCCTTAAGCTTTATGCATTGCGGTCGATTTCGTAGAATTTGCCATTGGCAGCCAGCTGGAGGCGAATCCAGGTACCGGCACCCAGGGTCATTGCTGCCGTGAGTACAAAGTTGCCGGCGTTGGCAATCGTTGAAGCATGGGTATCGCTACCGCCGTTGATCTTGTATACAATCCCTGCGACTGCTTTGTCGAAAGTTGTAATAGCGGTGGCATTGGTGTTGGCTGAAGTGATGAATTCAGTTCCTGTCGACACATCCGGAGAAGAATCACCATCGGCAATGACCACAGCATCGCTGGTGGCGTTGCTGCGTGCAAGCTCGATGAATTTTCCATCCGAACGTTTCTTCAGGTAAAGAACATCACCAATTGAAGGTGTCCATGCTGCGGTGAGCAGTGAGAATTTGTTTGCTGCAGCAATGGTGATGGGATGCGTCCCCGGGCCGCACTTGATACGGACCTCCTGGTTTACTGCACAGTCATCAATGTCGGTGATGGCTGTGGCCTGGCTGTTTCCAACACTGACCAGGCTGCTGTGATTGATCACACTGGGTGTGGTATCATTGGCATCCATGGGCAGATAAAAATCTGCAGGCTCATCCACATCATTACAGAAGATCAGCTGGGTTGAATAATCATCCGGCATTGCAGCTGCAGAGGCGTATTTCCTCCCAACATAATATGCCCATGCGGATTCTCTCCAGTTGCTCCAGACTTTGAGGCTCCAGTCAACCTGCTCAATGTTGAAATTGAGCATTTCGCCAGGAACATCTTCGAACAGGGAAATGTTTCCTGTCAGAGTCCAGATCATGCGTTTGCTGGGAGACCAGCCTGGAACGGGGATGATCTTTACCGAGGGGAATTCATGCACGAAATCCTCGTTAGGAACATAATCTTCCTGCAGGCCATGGAGAGCTTCAATATTCTGATGGTAATAACTCTGTGCATCCATGGACATGTACAGAACAATCCGTCCACTGTCACGCAGATACTGAGGAACCATCATGGTACAGTCACGCACATAATGTGCAATGGTTGAAGGAGCCCATTCACCAACGATGAAGGGTTTCAGTTTGAAGGCAGCAATCTGGTTCTTGAGGAACTTCTTGATACCATTGCTTGCTCCCATTGCAGTACCCGGGACATTCACGGTGGGATTCTTACGAATACCGTTGACCCAGCGCAGATTCTGCTCGTTGCGGAGCTTTTTGCCGACTTCAACCAGGATATACTCAATGAACGACCATTTCATGGTGGAGGATCCTTCACGGTTCAAGTAACCGATCCAGGTCTTTTCCAGTTCCTTGAGCTGGGTGAATTTATGAGCGAACATGGCATCATACATGGTAATGGTTTCGGGTTCGAATTTGTACCCGCCTTTTACCACATTATCGAATGAACTTCCCAGGGCGGTGGAATCAGCCTGTGAGAAATCCTCGGTGATAAACATGTTAACCAGAACAGCCTGGTCCTGATATCCACTTTCCAGTGGGAAAATTTTGGTCAGGGAAGGCAGTTCCAGTAAGAAACTCTGGATCCTGTCCTGTTTGCGGACCCGGTAATACTCGCCCAGGTCATCCTTCAGACTCTGGTAATCCAGGCTTGAAGAGGCCATTGGGGCAAGAACCTGAAGACCCGCACGAGCTGCCATGGATGCATAAGCACGCATATTGTATGGATGCTTTGTATCAATGGCCATAAACGAAAGATTCGCGCCGAAAAGATGGGTATCCTTTCCATCGGGCATCCATTTGATCTTGGGATCACGAGCGGCCGAAGATCCCGGGGGATCTGTTTCAGGCTTTTTGCCCAGGATTTCAATGGCTTTTTTCTGCTCGGTAACGATACCGGTCAGTTTATCGGTCTCGGTCTTCATCGTCTGCACGGTTTTGTTCAGCTCGGCATTTTGTGCCTGGGCTTTGCGCAGGTGATCTGAAAGATTCGAAACCATCGTGTTGACAAACGTGGCGTCAGGAGCTTCCCCCTTGGCCTCCATTTCCAGGGCCTTAATGAACGACTCGGTGTATTCCACACCGAATTCATTCACCATCATCCCTTTCTGTTCCTCGGTAATTTGCTCTTTCCCGTCCTTCTGCAAAAATGCAGCGATGCCGAGGAACGCCAAGACGGTAAGCTTTAACTGTTTGAACATGATGATTAATTTTTAGGTGAATTGATATGATTTGATTTTATTGGATAAGCCTTGTTTATAGGCATACTCAAGCGCATAATCCATGGTACCAATCTCATTGATGAGTCCCATGGCTATTCCCTGCTGGGCATTGTATGTCGCTCCGGTAAACACTTCGGAATCCTGAAGAATTCCGAGATTATCCATAATGGTCTTATGGAAAATCTGATTAACAAAATCAAGATCTGCAACAATAGGTGCAGTATTACCTTCTTTTAATGCCCTGGTAAATTCATTCTTCCTTGTGGAAAGAGTAGCATAGATCTCCTTGACCGATATCCCCAGTTTCTTTTCAAACAAATCCGAGAAATCGGTCCAGGATGTCATTACTCCAATAGATCCCACAAAATCCATCGGAGAGGTGGCAATACGATAATCCATCGCTGAAATAAGCCACATGGCGCCACTACATGCCATGTTCATGATCATAGCAACGCAGGGTTTATCGGTTTGCTTGATGGTATGAGCGGCGATATCGGTCATAAAAACCATGCCTCCAGGGGAGTTTACCGGGAACAGAATGGAGATGATCTTATCATTGGCCTGGGCTTTACGGACATTTTCGATCAGGATCTGAGACTTCCAGGCTAGGATGGTACCCGATATCGGGATTACGGCAACCGAATTACTCGGGATCATGGGATCATCCAGGGAATATTCCCCGGCAATATCCATGACACTGCGGCCAAAAGATAACACCTTAGCCGTGCTGCGTTTTTTGTTTTCAGCTTCCTCCTCCGGGGACCAGGCAAACTTCTGTCCATTGACAAAAGCCAGCAACATGGGTAAATAGGAAATGGCTGTTTCCCGATGGATCAGCCATTTAGATTCAAGAAGTTCAAGGATTCGCTCAATCATACCAGCGTATTATTCCACAATATTATATTGTGTCATACGCGCAGTAAAGGACTTAATCAGCTAGGCAAAGGATTCCCACCAGCCTCACACCATAGGGATTTGCTGATAGTTTTGGTGGCAAATTCAATATTTGAACCTTTGGATTTCTGAGTGAGTTGTTTCTTAATAATACACTTTGCCGGGTTCTCCAGGGAGCCAATTATTTTGTATTCGTTGAATGAAAGTCGGGCTAAAACGATCAGCGGACGTTCGGTAATATCATTAAAATAGGCCAGATTGTCTTCATCTTCACCAGGGAAATCGGCTTTTAATGAGATCTCAAAATAATTCCCAGAATCATCAATTTTTTCGGTTTCTGTAAACTCTGCAGTATCCGGAGTAAAATATATTTTCTTCCAGGTATGACCGCTTTTAAGGGTTATGACCTGATGATACATATCACTTCCCTGGGTTATGGTATCCACCTCATCAATTCTCACATAATTGATGCTGCATATTTTCGGGATCCGGTTTGAATTTTTATCGATTGACATAATTTTAGTTTTTTATTTGCATAGATTCTATGGAGTTCACCGGAGTTCCATGCTCCGGACAAACAAGCTCTTTAACTGAGGAATTTTTATTCTTTCTAAATAGGCGCTTTTTACATGATAACTTGATGTATCTCTGGTAATCTTTTTCAAGCATGTCCCAGCAATCAAGCGATAAATTATATTTATCGATGAACAGTTCAATGCTGTCTTTACGAAACAATCCCAGGACAATATATTTACTGATCTCACGACGAAAGGTAATTTTAAAAAACTTGTAGATCTCTCCAACGAATTTGGCTTGCGCTTTATCACTTAGATAATAATAGGACCTTACATCTTTGACTTCAAAATAAGGCAATTGAATAGTCAGTGTATCGTTGCCAAAATCCGGTTCCTGGTAATCCAATGGAGGCTTCTGCAGAAAAACATCCAGGAACATATTGAAATTTGATTTAACCGGGAAATTAATAGGCGAAGATCCGTATAACGTTTCCAGGAACCGGATCAAATATTGATCACATTTTATCTTTACCGTGATTGATGATGGCATACGCGAATGTACTATCGAAGATTAGTAATGGAAAGGATTTGAAAAGGGATCCGGATGACCCGGTAAATAATCAAGGTAAGAAAGCGATTCAAAAATAATAAAAATCATCTTACCGTCTGTACAGACACACCTGGTAAAAATCAAAAAAATCGTTGTGCTTTCGTGCTTTCGTGCGGCGAAAACCGTTATTTAATTGAATATCAATATTTTATAAAATTTTCTTTCGCACTAAAATAATTTTAGTGCAATTAGTACCGATTCGTACTTTTTTCGTGCGCAAAAAAACGACCCTTAATAGGCTGTATTTAAATTAATTATAAATTAAAAAAATTCGTGCGCACGAAAGCACGAAAATATCCTTAATTCATATAAGGTATGTC
>Ga0208494_1000090_pt1 | contig 31438 bp, 29 predicted proteins | sample CryBogmetaGMA10M_FD_184544 | JGI IMG/M metagenome (GOLD analysis project Ga0208494, IMG submission 184544) | Freshwater microbial communities from Crystal Bog, Wisconsin, USA - MA10M (SPAdes) | ecosystem: Environmental > Aquatic > Freshwater > Lake | place: Crystal Bog, Wisconsin, USA...
ACCCGCCATGAACACTTTTTGGTCTTTACAGAAAAAGGAGACCGTATCAAGAAGAAAAATTCTGCTGTTGCGAACTTCTTTTTGAATTTTAAACGATTTGTAACAACTCACTTTTAGGAAGTTGAGTTGTTTGCACTTTTCTCATTCGATGAAAACCCTAGTTTTTCTCCCACCATTTCCATAAATCTCTGCTTTTTTTTCTTTGATGTTTCGTAAATACTCAAAAGCACCCCAAATACATCTGCTCCGAGCCATGTTCTTCGACCACCGCTGATTTTACGGTGAAGTACACCCTGACGTATTGCCCGTTCTGCGTCATTATTGTGCCATGGAACATCCTCATATTGCATGAACGTGAACAGCATATTCTGCCGCTTTCGAAGTTCTTTGGTTATTCGGGTAGCATCAAGATCAGCCCATTCTCGATCAAGGAATGCAGTTATCTCTCCTTGGAACCCTTTGCATGCATTTATCCGCTCATTCATAGATGGAGGTGGATCATTTTCCGTATACTCAATCGATCGTTTAAGAATCGAACGAATCCCATCAACAAACTCGATAACCTTTTCAGGAGGTCTATCTGTTTTTAAGAATTTTGCTGGTTGAGAGGTTAAGAGACTCCGTGGTTCTATATTGTGTTTAATTTCCGCTCTTTCCAACCATCTATTCACATGAAGGAGATCAAGCTGATGCCCCGAACACTTAACGACATCATATGGCTTCCATGCATCTCTTCCTAAAACACCCTTGAAATCTCCCAAAATCTCTTCTGGAACTGAATGCCCACGTGTTGGAGCAACCTTATAGTAAGAGCCGATTGTTGAAGTAAAAACCCATAACCAACCATTCTCCCCACCGATTCTGAATCCGGTTTCATCAGCATTGATGTTATTTCCGAGTACTATCTCATCCCTGAGTTTTTCGTAGTCTTCTTTGAGTGTATCTGCCACCCACTTCTCTAGTTTCAGAATGGTAGCTTCACTCATACGAATCTCATAGGTCTCTAATAAACTGGATTGGATTTTCCCTATACTCAATCCTAACATTCTTTGATAAGCTATCCACGAAGATACGGCAGGCCCGAATTGTTGGTTGGGAGGTAAAGGCAATTCTCCACGAACCAACTTCTTACAATTGGGACACCAGTATCTTTGGTAACTTATTTCGTAAACAATGTGCCTTGGAAATGGAATGTCCGTTATGGTGCGTTTTTGTTCTGCACCTTTGACAGGGTTGTGCAAATGTTTACCACAGTCAGGACATGTATCCAATGTGATATCCACAAACGGCGAATTTGAAGTCGGTCTTTCCCTACCATGACCTTTATGCCCTGGTTGGCCACCTTTGGCCTTTTTGTTTTCATTTTGCCTATTCCGACGGTAAAATGTTTTTGAACTTGGAACTCCCCCTGCTTCAGCAGTTTTACAAGATGCTGCAAGAAACGGAGCAGATCCCTGTAATTGTGCAAGCTGTTTTTTTAGGTTGTCATTTTCCTTTTCAAGTTCATTTTTTTGTTTTACGGCGGATTTTTTTTGGTTACGTTCTATTTCAAGTTCTTTCTTCAACTGATCGATTGTTCGCTCTAGCTCCTCGATATATTTCTCCTTATTTTCTGGTTTCTCATTATTCGTCATTATTCAGGATCACCAAATAAACGATTTTTCCCAAATGCTCTTTTGGACAATCAACTTTCGCGCTGGTTCCGAAGGGTTTGACTTCTCTTATGTAGAATCCACAGATGTTGTTTACTTTCAACTCTGTTGCGATATTGAATGGAACTTTTTTCATTAGATATCTTTTAGATATCTATAATATTTAATCTTTTGGGTACCCCATTACAATTTAATTTGAGAGAACAATGCAAGAATTATAGGTTGAAGTCAACCGCACATCACGAAACAATTTTGGAAATTATTGAATCGCATCTAAAAGTTGAACTGATACATTCCAGTTAATACAAATTCTACCATTGGGTTAATTTTTTCGAACTATGCAACTGCCACTTTTGAGAGGGTCAAAGAGGATGGCAAACGCCTGTGACCCTGTTGGAAAAAAATTACAAGCATTTTTTAAAAATACGAGGGGAACAGTTCCTTTTTTCCCGGAATATACAGCGCTGCGGAATATTCTTCTATAAAATCGATGTCAACCAGCAGATCGATATAGACCATCCTGCGGGCAACCGTCTCTGCAACTGCCCGGTACTCGCGTGAGACAAGGGTGGCATACGCCCCGGACAGTGACCCATTACCAATGGGATGGAATGCAGCGTTCGAAAACTCCGGGATGATGCCGAACCGTATCGCATTTTTGATATCAGTGTAAGCCCCGAACGCACCGGCAAGATACACATGCCGGATAACATCCTGCGTGACCCGGTATTTTTTTAAGAGTACCCCAATCGCGCCGCAGGCTGCTGCTTTCGAATCCATGAGATAGTCGATATCCGGCTGGGTTATCACGATGTCACGCCCGGTTGCGGAACGATTTTCCGGAACAAGCACGTATTCCAATCCATCAGGTCCGGATCTCACATAAGGATGATTACTCCGGAGTTTTCCGGCAAAGTCAAGGATGTCTGCTGCTACCATGGCAGATGCCGTATCGATGATGCCTGAACCACAGATGCCACGCGGGGGAACATTTCCGATGGTAGAGAATGTGACTTCCGACGTATCCGGATCGATCTGGACATGCTCGATTGCTCCTTTCATCGCACGCATGCCGGAAGTAATCCCGGCTCCTTCAAAAGCCGGACCCGATGCGCAGGAGACACTTGCCATCCAGTCCTTGTTGCCAAGGATGATCTCACCGTTTGTCCCGAGATCGACAAGAAGTGACAGGTCTTGTGATTTATGCATCCCAGAAGCGATCACATCCCCAATCGCATCCCCTCCCACAAACCGGCTGACATTCGGGAGGCAGTATATGCATGCGGCGGGGTGCAGGTGCAGCCCGGTACCCGCTGCTTTTTTTGTGATGGGTGTACGGGAGACGGGAGCATTCGCCATCTCAAGATACTGTGGATCAATGCTGCAGAGCAGGTGATTCATGACCGTGTTTCCGGCAACGCACATATCCCTGATATCGGTTTTATCAATTTTTGCTGCACCGACAAGCTGATCGATGACCGTATCCACACTTTCGATTGCTGCCTGGTGCATCCTCGCGAGTCCTTCCGGATTATTTGAATAGCCGATCCGGGTGATCAGTTCCTCGCCATAGGTGATCTGGCGGTTCAACGTGGATCCGGTCTCAATGATCTCGCCGGATTTAAGATCGACAAGGCAGCCAACTACCGTGGTTGTCCCTAGATCGATTGCTACACCGTACAACGGGTGCAGCGCCGATGCATCTTCCACTGCAATAATCTCCGGGGGAGAGTGGACGGTGGAGAGTGTGGCATCCATATGCCCGGCTGATGCGAGAAGTGCCCGGTACATTGTATCACTTACGCGGGGTCTGGGTCCCGTATAACCGGCAAGGCGGATCGATTGCGATGCAAACGGCAATCCCTCTGCCGGTACAATTTCTATCCGGTAGCGCATGACAGACGGGTTGATATTTTCAATCTCCATTTCAGATGAGAGCAGGATCTGGGGGGAATCAATCCGGCTCTCTACCGGTATGGTGAACTCGGCATCTGCTGTCAGCGTTACCTGGCAGGCAAAATAGTACCCGCGGGATACCTCTTCGGGGGTAAGGTGCGATGCGCCGTGCTGCGGAGACGCGGTGCAAGTGCCTCTCGTAAGTATGACCCGGCATTTCCGGCACAACCCTTTTCCGCCGCAGATGCTCTCAATAGGAATGCCGGCGGTGCGCAGGGCGGCAAGAAGAGGTGTCCCTGCCCGGACAGAAAGCACCTTATTCATGGGCTGGAATATTACCTGGACTTCTGTCGCGGTCATGATAGATTTCCTGTATGGTTATGTGATACCGTATTGACTCGTATGAAAATTCCTTTTTCACAGGAAATGGCTTTCGCCATTTTCATGCCCTATGTTTGAACTGTAGTCGGTTCATCATCAGTTAACATGAAAGCCGGTAAGGCGAGCCGGCTTTTATTGTGGCGTGCCTGAACCGGCATGGTTCATCAGGGTTTATTTTGAAAACCTGTGATGTCGCCGGCTCATATCCGGTTGGTATGTAAGTGTTGCCGGTGGCACTTTTATTCCGGGTGCATGTGCAGGGACAGGTCATAGGCGAATAGTCCGAAAGTGTGGCAGGTAGCAGATGACACTTTTTTGTTGTTTTGCGTGTGGCACGCGGGTGCATCATGGTCGTTTTCCTGTCATTTACGGCACGGAACTGATCCTGATTCACGATCACCGGTCCGGTTACTGCTCTTTTGGGGGCCAGCGGGCTTTTAAGAGCCCGGCGATACCTGAGGAATCCTTTGGACCAACGATCACGTGCCACCCGCTTGCCTCTTCAGTGTCACCACTCAGGCGGGCAGCAAGTCCCGGGACGATCAAGTACCGGTGATCCACCATATCTGCAATGTTGTAATCCCGTAGTGCATGAGCCATGGATTCGGCGGTCAGGTATCTGCCCGCCACTGCGCTCTCAACACTGATCCCGCCCGTGTCCACAACGATCAGGTAACAGTCAATATTGGCAGACTTGATGTCAGATTCCACCGTGAAATAGGTGAGTGCATAATTTGTCGTAATCAGGACCGGGGAAGTTCGTGTCGGAGACCCAAATATCCTGACCCCGGAATCAACCGAGACCGGTTTGCGCGGGTCAGTATAGATGTTAAAGCGCCAGATCAACTGGGGCAGGAGAACCCAGCCTTCGAGGCTGTGCAGGATCAGCAGGTCTGCATACCGGGAGATCAGCATCGATGCCATACAGGCTTCTTTCCACTGGAGCACGTTAGGGGAGATCTCTTGCGAGAACCATGCGGTGATGGGTGTGCCGAGCAGGGGAAAGCCCAGCAATTCATCGTGCTCCTGGAATACTGCCCGTCGCACCTGGGAAAAATTGTGAATCGTGGTTGCAAGATTGGGTTCCATCGCGGTCCCGGGATCAAGGACGAGATCGGAAACGCCATAGTCAACAAGGGTCTTTGTAAGCGAGCGCAGGAGGGAGATGTCCTGTGGAGCCGAAACCACGAGCGGGCAGTTGTACAGGATGGCGAGTTCCGCCATCTCCTTCCAGTTGTCCCGTGTTGCTGCGTATAGCAACGGGCGCCGGTCTTTGACATGGGCGATTCCCGCCGCCATAATCACCGGATCATATGTGCAGAGGATGAGCGGGAGATCTGTTTTATTTGCGACTGCATTTACGGCAGACGCAAATGCAGTGGGATCATGCTGCGTTGAACGGACGGCAATTGCGTCCACGTGCAGGTCTCTCCCGATATAATTATAGGAAAATTCGCAAATCAATTTTACCCGTGCGGCACGCTCTTCTTCCGGCAGATCATCGGTGACATCAATGGCGATGGGTGTGGGGTTGTGATACGTGAAATCATGCCGGAAGAGCACATACTTCCCGCCAATCCTGATCGCATGGTCTCCGGTGCCTACAACAACCATTCGTACTGGCGGTGCCATAAGGTGGAGTAATTTTTCGTAAGAACTGCGGTATTCTTCATTTGCCAGGGGAGGGCAGTTTTCGATCGAAAGTTCGCCGTTCACCACCCGTGTGGCAAATGCCATGCAGTTTGCCTCGCCACACTCGCGGCAGTTTGTCTTCGGGAGGAGTTTATACACATCGATAGGGCTGATCTCTTTTATTGTTTTTTTAGGTTCAATTCCTGGCATTCACTCACTCCGTTTAGATCTTCATCGTTGCCCAGTGAGCAATCTGATCGGGTAATGCGGCATCCTGCTGCATGAGCATCTGGACGGTATCCTTGAGTGTCCGTATGGCGGCAGGATGCATCATCATGAAGAGATCGATTCCGGCAAAGAGCAGCGTAAGTGCGTTTAGCGTTTCCCAGAGTGGTCCTCGAAGTTCCCGTGGTCCGTACTGTGCATCCATCTGCATCCACGCTTCCCGTGCCGCCCAGGCATTTGTCGACGCAGAGATGGTCGGGTGCTGAAGTTCTGTATCCCCCATCAGTGCAGCATACCGGGCGCGTTCGTGGATGGTGAAGGAATACTCAAGCCCGTACCCGAGTGCGACTGTCGTTAAGTCCATTACGATACTTTCAGGTGGGAGATATTCGTAGAGTCGCCGGTTTAACTCTTTTGCCTTGTTCAGTTCGAGCCCGGTAAAGCCGAGCACGGCATGCCCGTATTTTTTTGCTGCCATTGCGACACCTTCGAGTGTCTTTGCCTGGGTCATGTCAAGAGTAACTGAATTTAATAAAACCCGTTCGCCAGCGGCAACCTCGGCGACTTTCGTAAACACCTCGGCATCCTTGTGCGGGTCGCCACACCCGCCGATAATGAGGGGGACGTCAACTGCCTGGAGCACATCCTCAACAGTCCGTGCCGCGTCTGCCGGAGAAGTGTCACGGATAAGCGGGTCGGTGGACATGAGGTGAATGGAGACCATGTCGGCACCGAATTTTTTGACGTTCAGCCGCGCCCACTCTGCGGGATCGCCCATCACGTCCCCGAGTCCGGATTTGAGTACTTTTGGGAGTGGCACTTCCATATCAAATACGTCAAGAGCAAAGACCGGCGGGTGGGCGGGCGGTTTATTTGTATAGACGAACGGCGGGGCATCAGCCCCGCCGATAACAAGCGACTTTCCACGGCTGCCCCCTTCACTGCGGGTGGCACCGAGTGTTACTTCATGGATACGCCCGGTAAATTCCTCATGAGGAGGAGAGAATGTCTGCGGTATCAGTGCATGTGGTTTTGTCTTTTCCTGTGCAGGAGCACATGTAGACACCGGGAATGATCCGGTGGGGATCCAGAATTCAAGGTCGCCAATTTTCATTGAGAAATTACAAAACTCCAGTTTTTCAACGCCGGAGAGGAGCGAGAGGAGACTGGGAATCGAAACCGGTTCCCCTTCTTTTTCTTTTCCCTTCCTGCTTTCATCGACCATGTTACTCACCCCGTTTTGGTTTTTTCGGTTTTATTGGCAGGACGATCACACGGTCAGCATAGATCCTCGCGTTTTTCAAGATGATCTTAAAGCCGCCGGCATTAATAGGAAAATCTCCGGCAGAATAAAACGGAAACGCAGCCGAAGTGGCATCATCCGGCAGTATCTCTTCTGGCGTCCACCGATCCATCACCGGGTGTGACTGAAGGGCAAGGAAATCCCGAAGCTCGCTTACCGTCTTTACATCCCTTTCTGTCGCAATCTTTCCGATCAGATCCTCAGGAATAAAAGGACGTAGTTGTTCTTTTAAATCGGTGGGCATCCAGACAACACGATCATACCCCCCGTCCGCTGCGATAAATTTCGGCGAGCGCATGTACTCAAGGGAGATCCCGTGGAACCCGTCAACCTGCCTGCCCCCGGCAGTTGAATCCGCCATCGTCGAAAATGGCAGACCATTCACGGTGACGTCCCGGTACCCCCGCATGACAATCCCGAACCCTTCAACCTCGGGGATATAGAACGCAATCCCCTCAAAACACCCGCAGGAAGTGTGCGGATACGTGAATGCGCTGTAGAGGTAGACCCGGCTCACTTGCCCGAGCGAACGTTTTTTGGCACTTTCGTTGATCCCGGAGAATTCCCCCCGCTCCGTATCAAGGCAGTCGCCTTTTTCTATGGGGAAGATTGGTCCTTTCGGATCGATCCGAGCCGCTGCCCGCCCGTCAAACCAGCTGATCGCACCACAGTTCGCGTACCGCTGCGGGGTGATGACACAGACATGGCTTGGTGCAAATGACTGGCAGAGTGCACAGCCATAGAACACATCCACGTCACTGTCAGTTAACCCCCGTGCACGGGCGTCGCGGGTTTCATATGCTCCTTTTGCTTCTGCATAGACTGCTGAAATCTTTTTCTCGTCAGTAAAAAATGTGACCTGCATGCGTTCAATTATGGGCAGTTCGTTCTTTAGCAGGCGTTCGAGAACATTGCCGAGAAACGTGAGCGTGGTAAATCCCTTGTTGTAGGCTTTCTTTGAAATCCGGACCCAGATATCGTAACGCTGGTTTAGGTGCATGAACCCTTCAATGTAGTTGGCGTACTCGTGGATGCGGCGTTCAATTACCCCTTCGGTATCTTCTTCCAGTTCAGCACCTGCGATCTCGATTAAGATCCCGAGAGGATATTTTTTCTGCGGGTCCATATCAGAAATATCCGGGCCGATGATCGTGATCTTACCGTCGTTTACGAGATCAGGAGTCCGCACTTTGACCAGTTCGAACTTTTCAGTAATTTCAGGACCGCCCAGCTCGACATACATGTCATTTTTACGGATGCGCTCACCCGCATGCACAAGTCCGATATCTACCGGAATATCATCGAACATGCTCTTTTTACTCCTCTAGGTTTTCGATAATTGCCTTGAGGTTTTCCAGCCAGTCTTTGACCGAGAGGTTGGAAAACGACCAGTTCGCATGGGGTTGGTAGGTGTTGTCGAGCGTCATGGTCTTTACGTGCGGGGCAAAGTGCTTGAGCCCGGAGAGGATCGTCCACTCCATGTAATACGGGAGCCCGGAAAAGATCGCAAGGTCATATGGCTCTTTTCCATCCATCCCTTTCCATGCCGGATCACACAACCGATGACCAATATCAACCGCCGGCATAATCCCTGCCAGTTTGTACCCTCTCCGGATCAAGTCACGGTTCGTATGTCCGGTGGCAATAACCGGGATACGTCCTTTCTGCGCCAGCAGGATCAAAAAATCGAGCAATTTCCGGTCGTCAAGGTCGATCTCGGCTGCGAGGTGCCCGATGACGAGCACCGGGTGTTTCGCCCGCTGGATCATGGCATCTGCCACTTCCGGTTTAATGATGACCGAGGCTTTTTTCGGTCCGGCAATTTCGGCTGTCTGCCAAGGCTCTGTAGTGGGCATGCCGGATCACCGCTCCTTTTTTATTATCTGTTGACGGAGAAGCGTAGGATCAGGAATCGTATTCTCCTTCCAGGCATGATCTTTTAAGATCTGCATAATCTCCGCTTTCATGGTGATCGGGACATCGGTCATTGTGCGGACATACAGGCAGATATCCTCCGGTGTCGTACCGAACTGCCGTTTATGGAGGTCGATGTAATTGGTGAGTTTGATTGCCCTGCCTTTCGCTGTATCGTTCGGTCGCATGCAGAGCTTTGCGATCATCACCATCGCCTCCTCTTTTGTCTCGGCGGCAAAGAACAGGTGTTCCGGTACCGGACCGACATATACCTGATCCCCGGTCCGCCGGTCATGCACGAACCAGTCCTCGCGCTTGTCAGCTCTGCCAAGAAGCATGCGCCGGTATTTTGTGCCATGTGGTCCGACAACAACCGGAATGCCGAGTCGCCAGAAACCGCTTGCGATCGCCGCTGCCTTCTGGGACATCGCACCCCACGCAACTCCGACAGCACCCACGCGGTTATAGACATAATCGGCAATCTCTTCATAATTTCCCCGTAGGTTGCGTCGCGCAAAAATGCTTGCAATTTTTATTGCCGCTCCTGCGATATGCGCATTCGAGACGCACGAGCCGACATTCACGATCCCGCCGGCATCGAAGCTGCCCGGGTACTGCTCGTACGGGGTTTTGCCTTCCTCATCTTTATACATCGCAACAGACATCGCAGCGCATCCGGATGTGCAGACAATATACCGGCGTTTCGCAAATTCAACACACATCTCAGCGACTTCTTTTCCCCCTTTCGGGTAATTTGCACAGCCGACGAACGCAACCACCCCGGGGATTTCCCCCAACACGAGGGGTCCCCCGACTTTGCGGATCTCAACATCCTGGATTGCACCCCTTCCGGCACGGATCCTGAACTTTTCTTCTTTTGTTTTTTGTGCAGCCGCCGACACAATGAGGGTGTGTATGGGAATGTTCTGTGGACATGCCTGCTCGCACCTGCCGCACCCGACACATTCTTCATACATGTCGCTTGCCATTGTCGTGTTGCCCTTGCCGGCTGCCTTCATGCAGTCCGGAATGTGGAGATCATTGGGACAGGCACGGCGACACAATTTACACTGGGTGCAGGTTTTGGCGATCTCGGTGATCTCTTTTGCACCCAGCATGACACCGCCTTTTTTCCTCACGGGTGCTACCGCACGGGCAACCCGCACCGCAATCTCGCCTACCTTGCCCGGATCCAAAATGAGCACGCCGGGTATTTTTCCGGATACCAGATCAGCGACAATTTCATCGACCGGGTCATGTGTTCGATCTGGTAGCCCCATGCAGTTCTTCTCAGATGTCGCAATGAACGGCGCATGGATATTTCCTGCTTCGGTGAGCGCGTCAGTACGGATGCACTGTTCGTCCACGACAATGACATCGGGAATCCCGCTCCTGATATACCGGAGCTGCCAGGACATGGGTCCGACAATCTTTGCCTTTGGATTATAGCGGGTGATATCGATTGCCGTGCAGCAGATGCCGGTCACTTCAACCTGGTCTGATAGCCGGTTGTCCGAAAGATAGTCAACAATGTTTATTGCCGGCGGGACGTTGTGCCCGATGATCAGGATGACCGGTTTTTTGGTATCTACCGTCCCCATGCCAAGATCAACCAGCGGGACGTCCGGGTCCGCTTTCGGGTACCCGAAGGCAGAGATCTGGGCGATGTCAGCAACCTCCAGACCCACCTGGTCGATCATGCCGGCATGGAGCACTTTAGATTCAAAATCGAGATTATCTCCTTCCTGTCCCGTATGGGCAGCGGAGAGAAGGCACGTGATCTGGCTTTCAAGATATTCCAGCACGCCTTCAAGGTCGCCGAGTTTTTCCGGTTTGATGCCGCAGACGAGCCGGATGACCGGAGCTTCCACTTCAACGGCAAAACCCCCGGGATTAAGCGGATGATCTGCCCCGTATTTCTGGATGGTATGGGTAACCAGTTCACGGGCATGGCTGATATGGGTGGCGGCACCAATGCAGGTAAGAAGCAGCACCATGCGGGACTGCTGCGCCGCCATATGGATCCCACAGGCTCCCTGTTTCGTACCGGTGAGATCGCATTTACCGTAGGTGCACAGGCAGCAGAGATCGCAGAAGGGCAGGTAAAATGGCTGGTATCGCGCGAGAAGTTTTTTGTCCCAGTCACGGAGTGCAGTCATGGAGGGAAACGGGGTGGGTCCCTGCGGCTCTGTCCATTTTTCTTCTGAGAATTTACCGATGGAAAGTTCGAGACCTTTGATATAACCAATATCAGACTGCAGTTCCTTCATCTTGATATTGATACTCTTACCCGTCAATACGTTCACAACCGGCTTTTAATCTATAGTATACTGAATACAATTGATAAGATTATCTTATGCCTGTTAAATTAATCTAGTGCAATACCATGCAGGTGGGGGCAAGGATTCCTGCAGTTTCTGTTCATTCCCAAATGGATGAACCCCCCAGGCAATGAGACGTTGAATGGATAGGATACCTGTCCACAATCAACGCTTGAGCCCACTACCTTCTCTCTCATGCAGGATACGCAGGGGAGAGCCTGAGCCATTCGCGTTTCTGTTGGATTTTACCGCTGTCGATGGATGGAAGCATGCGCCGAATGAGATAAAGTTAATCGGGATTAGATACAAAGAGATTTTGAATGCCGAAAGTAACAAAAAATGAAAACATAAGTAAACCCGAACCAATTTTCCGATACAAACAGTGCCTCCTCATACGTAATGATGTGAAGATGAGCTGCGGCAAGAGATGTGCTCAGGCGGCGCATGCATCCATCGGGGCATTCGAGAACGCGGATAAGACCCTCCGTAAAGCGTGGCAATCCGAAGGGCAGAAGAAGGTGGTGCTGAAAACAAATGATGAGCGGACGCTTTTTGAGATAAAGGTAATCGCCGAGCGGGCGGGCATCTCCACTTCGCTCATCCAGGACGCGGGCATGACCGAGATCCCGCCCGGCACCATCACTGCACTCGGACTGGGACCTGCAAAGTCAGAAGATCTGGATAAGATCACCGGATCCCTTTCCCTCTTATGAAAGAGAGCACGTTCCCGCTCGAACGCGAGCTCGGCATGCAGTACTACGCGAGTGATGCCGCAGGAATTGAGGGGAAACTACGGTCATCACCGGAAGATTTCCGTGTCGATGAGATCCCGACAAAAGACTGGAGTACAACGAGCGGGAACTATCTCATCTGCAAACTCACAAAAACAAACTGGGAACTTCAGCACGCGGTAAAAGAGATTGCACGCCGGCTCAACGTCAGCCACCGCCGTATCGGGTGGGCGGGGACAAAGGATAAAAACGCGGTAACCACGCAGCTCATCTCCATCTATGATGTGACACCGGAAGAAGTAGCGGCAGTCAGGTTAAAAGATATCCAGCTTGAGGTTGTCGGATGTGCAAACGAACAACTCTCTCTTGGAGCATTGCAGGGCAACCGTTTTGATCTCCGGATACGGGACGCAGAACCGAAAGATCTGGAAAAACGCGTCATGGAAATATCTGCCGTTGCTCTTGGCGCCCTCCCCAACTATTATGGACTCCAGCGTTTTGGCGTCATCCGCCCGCTCACGCATCGCATCGGCGAATATATCCTGCATGCGGATTACGAAAAAGCGGTTGTTACATATGTGGGCGAGGCGTTCCCTCATGAGCGCGATGACATAAAAATGGTCAGGAAAGCATATGCAGACTCGCGGGACGCAAAAGAAGCATTGCACAACCTCCCGCGCACGATGTCATTTGAACGTGCGATGCTTCACCATCTCTACAATTACCCGGACGATTATTCTGGTGCACTCCAACAACTGCCCCCAAAACTTCTGTCGATGTTCGTCTCCGCGTTCCAGTCCTATCTTTTCAACCGTGCCCTTTCCCGGCGCATAAAGGACGGCAACACGCTCACCGATCCAATACCCGGCGACCGGTTGCTCTTTAATAACGGGAGGACGGATGGGGCGACTGCACAGAATATCCCTGCAGTAACCCTCCACATCGCACGGAACCGGTGCCACATCGCGCTCTTTATGCCGGGAAAAGATCCGTCAGATGCCGCAACAAGGAACGATGCGATGAGCGGGATCCTCACCGACATGAACATTACCCCCGTGGATTTCCAGCGGGCATCCGCATTTGTGAGAACAAAATTTGATGGTGCATGGCGCCCGATCGCGCTCTCCACGGCAATAGATGCAGAAGTCACAGAAAATTCCGTGCGTCTCCGGTTCTCCCTGCCCCCGGGACACTATGCAACGACCGTCTGCCGGGAGTTCATGAAAACAGATCCCCTGCAGATGGTCTAACCCCTTGAAGTGGCAAGTGCCTTTGCGCCATCGATCGCATCGTTTAAGTTGCCGAGTTCATCAACGATGTTGATCTTTACCGCATCGGCACCCCGGATCACCCTGCCATCTTCGATGTCTGCGCGGGTGATCATCCGCTGCATCATCACATCTGCAATGAACGTTTCAAAACTGTCGTTTACTATCTTCTGTGCATACCCGCGTTCATCTTCGCTGATCGGGCGTGAGAACGACCCCATATCCTTTCTCTCGCCAGACTTAATGACGGAAACATTATAGCCTTCCCTGCTGTTCCAGAGGCTGATGTCGGAAAATGTCCAGATCACTCCAACCCCGGCGGTGAACGTATCCGGGTTTGCATAGATCTTGTCAGCATGGGCGCTCACGTAATATGCAGCAGATGTTGCCATGTCACCCATCGATATGACGACTGGCTTTTTCGTTTTCGCATATTCGAGGTCACGGATAATTTCCTGTGCCGCGGCGGGTGTGCCGCCCGGGCTGTTAACCCGGAGCACAATCGCGTCGGTCATCGGATCGTCGGCTGCATCCCGGAGTTCCCTGCCCACCTGTTCACTTCCGATCATGTCCTGGTCCGAGAAGTCCCCGGTCACCATAGTACCTTCCATCCGGACAACTGTAACTCCCCTCTCGTCAGAATGCTCAAGATATAAGACCGCAATGAAAAACCCGATCACGATGATGAGCCCTACAATGATCGCAAGAAACCATTTTAATCCGGCACCGGAATGGCTCCGGGCAGGTGTCAATTGAGGGTCAAACGGAGTTGCCATTGTTGTCTCTTTTACCCCTCGCGGTACAGCACATCAAACTCAGATACCAGGTTGCTGCCGCACATATAGTATTTTTTTAAGGTCAGGCGGATCATTTCATCCTCGGTATTGATGTGCATGCCGCCGACTAGTGAGGGCGTGTCAGAACCACCAACGATAAAAGGCAGGTGGATGAGCCGGATCTCATCGACCAGCTTATCGTGGAGCATATGCCAGTTCAGGGTTGGTCCCCCTTCGATCATCAGCTTCTTAACCCCGAATCTCTCTTTTAAAATTCTCATTAAGAGCGGGAGTTCGACATGTTCTTTTCCTGCAATAACAACGTGCACGCCCTTTGCCGCGATCGCATCAATGTGCTCTTTTGGTGCTGCCTCGCAGACTGCAATGACTGTTGGTGCATCTGCGCCGAGTACATTTGAATCCAGCGGGATATCCGCCATGCTGCACGGGATGACCCGGAGCGGGCTCTTTCCCGGCACCAGCCGCACGGTCAGAAACGAGTTGTCGATCCGGATCGTGTTCGCGCCGACCATGATCGCGTCATACGCGGCACGGGTTTGGTGGAGGAGGATCTCGGTTTCGGGCGCCATGTATTTCATCAGGATCTTGCTTGACGCTCCCCGTTTCAGGGTAAGTTTGCCGTCCGCGGTGATCTCGGACATCATCAGGACGTGCGGACGGTCCATGTTTTCTGCCATCACCACTTCACTCTCAGGTAACATTTGGTGGGGATATATGAAGAATATGACGATGGTAAGACTACATCTGGCAGAGATGTTTATCCGGCGGCGTTCCGTAACTATTAATGGTTCGCGTACGCATGAGTTAAGTTATGAATATTACTGCATTCCGACCACGTTTCATACGATACCTTGAGCCGGTCGCAGCGATCTTCGTCAGGTGCCATATCACCCCCAACCAGATCTCAGTGCTCTCCCTTGTTGCCGGTATTGCCTGTGCAGTTTTGTTTTTCGAGCGCCAGTTCCTCTGGGGCAGCATTGCGCTGCTGCTCTCGGCAGCCCTCGATCTTGTAGACGGAAGTGTTGCACGCATGACAAACAACCACACCCGGTTCGGTGCGGTCTTTGACTGGATTGTCGATAAATACGTGGATGCTCTCGTTCTGCTCGGCATCGGGCTTTCCGGGATTGCGATCATCAGCCAGTATGCGGCTGTACCTCCTGTCACGGACTTTGCAATCGTTGCATTTGCCATCATCGGGTCACTGATGAATACATTCATCAAGCCGGTAGTCTATGCGGAGATTGGCTACCAAAAAAAAGTGGAAGGAAAGATCGATGACCCTCTTGAAGGGGTCGGGTTCTTTGGCAGACCGGAAACATTTCTTGTCCTGATCCTCGGCGGTTTGTCGGGCTTTATCTGGGTGGCAGTGATCCTCATTGCTGTCTGCACGAACCTGTCAGCGATCCAGCGGATTATTTATCTCTACCAAACCCTTTCTTGATTTCACTATAATAGAGCTGGTACAAATCGTCAGCAAAACTCCCCAGTTTTGGCATTATCGTAAACAGACCATAGGCAATCAGGACTAAAAAGATGAGAGCGAGCATTTCGGCAATCACGTTATGCGCCCAGAAAAAACTCTCGTATCCAATCTCGCCGTTGCTTGCGATCTCCGGCAGGTAAGGAAACAACTGATCAGTGTATGAAATAATAACAAAGACGTTCCTGAACAGGTTGAGGATGTAGATTGTTGGTGCGACAAGAAGGAATGCCAACATCTTCTGGCGGAAATTTGACGGCACTGCGGCGGCAACACCCAGCATAATAGCGATGCTCTGGATGCCGGTGCAGGCAAGGATGATCTCAACCCGGAACCCATGGCGTATGATAATATTCCAGTCAGCAAGTGAAACAGGATACTGGAGAACCGAAAGCAGCCAGACTACCTGTCCGACAACAATATCGATGAGCCAGTTGCCCAGCACAGGAAGATACTCGAAAGGCGCGTAGATCAAAAAAGCAACCGCTGCCGCCCGCGAAAGGTGCATCACTCGGATGTCTTCGACAAGCAGGTACTTTGCCGTCATGTATAAAAATGGCACGGAAAGGGCGGCTATTATCGGGTAGATGAAATTATTAATCGAGAAGTAGTAGGGCAGTTCAGTGAACAGGAAGAGGATGATGAACGTCCAGCCCAGAATAGCTGCATATTTCCGATGGCGACCGGGTACGAGAAATGCCAGAAATCCGATACAGGATAGCAGCACCAGATACTCGATCATTATAGACTTATTCACCCGATACCAAAAAAAGGATTCTCTTGTGCCCTCAAATGCAGGTCTTGTGCGAAGGCTAAATAATTCACGCACCTGCGTAACAAGCTGCGTAAAAAAACCTGATGAACCAAACAGGTTCAGTCAAGCCAAGATGAAAGTCAGCTTGCCGACTTTCATGCCAACCGCCGATGAGTCGACACTGTCACAAACATACGTGATGAAAATGCCGCGAGGCATTTTCATAGGAAAAGCACAGATTTTCCAGTGTTTCTATAAAAGATTTAATCTCCTTAGGTGGCGCATATTATACGATGTTTTGTCCTGAGTGTAAGAGTATGCTAATGTCATCGGGGGGGCAGCTTAAATGCCGGAAATGTGGCTATATCAGAAAGATTGGTGACATTGACCAGAATAAGATGACACGCAAGACGGATCGTACTGAGAATGAGATCACGATTGTTGATGATGAGGATGCAGGCATAAACACCATGCCCACAATCCAGATCAAGTGTCCGAAGTGCGAGAACAACCTTGCCATCTGGTGGCTCCGCCAGCTCCGTGCTGCTGATGAGAGCGAAGTACGGTTCTTCCGCTGTACCGCGTGCGGACACACGTGGCGGCAATATGACTGATCACGAATTGTACCTCTTTGCAAGGATCTAAATTTTTTTTGCAATATTTTTTTCAAACCAGACCCGGTCCGGGCAGTTTTTTTTAAAAATTGAATAAGAACGATCTGAACTGCGCTGAATTGCGACCGCAAAGAAATGATTGAAACAGATCTGAACCGATAAAAAAAATATCGTGAAGCCCATTTAGTTTCACACGCAATTGACGAAAATTGTAAATTCCGAATTTGATCCCATTTTGCAAATCAAACGTCAGACAGATCTGAAATTTTTATGAGGATTTCGAAAAACTGCATTAATTTTGGATTCACGCACTTATTCACGACGAAGTTTAATTATCACTTCATTAAATAACAGGGTTTTTCAAAATCCTCAATAATTAACGTGGTGAGAGGATTCCTCTCCTGTGGACAAAAAAGCATTGGACGGGGACTCCTGTCGGAGTCCCGCCGGTTTCGTACGTGCACCTGTTCACTGCATCGGGAGGATGCCTTCCTTCCTCAGATTGGCAATGGAAAGATCCTGTGAATTGCCCGACTTGAAATTCCCGTTCGTGATCTCATCCTGGTATTCCTGGTTCCCACGTGTGACCGCTTGTTCGAACGTCGACGAACCGGTCATCGTAGTCTCGAGGCAGGAGGAATAACCTGAAGAGTCAGGCTTCGTATCATAGCAGACGAACGCGTGGGTGGACAGGATGATGACATGGGGGTTCATGCCAATTGATTCAAGGGCAGATGCATACAGGACTGCGCCATCGATACAGTTGGCAGATTTTGATGTAAGGGATTCTTTTGGCAGCCGGACACGCTGGACGGCGTCGGTCTCCCTTCCGTATGCAATGGGCGAGTTGATATAGGTGATCTGGTAATCGTTCTTGAGCGCCGTAAAGATCGCCTTCACCTGTGCATTCGTGTCATCTTCCCACTCTTTATCCGTGCAGCTATCCCCGCACTGGTACCCGCTCATCGACTTATCGGGATTGTACTCGGCAGCCGTACGCACGAGCGGGTCGATCTCTGCTGCATGCGGGGTCACCCACGCGGCGATGTACGGGGTCATGTCATTCCATTCCTCGCCATCAAAGACCGACCAGACCATCGTGTCCTTCGCGTAGATTTTGATGGTTTTGGTCTGCTCATCGATACGTGTCCCGTCTGCAAGGGCGACCTTGTAGTGGAGCATTGCGGATGTCATCTCTGAGGGGATTGCGCTGGGGCGGAGTGATGGAGTCTGCCCGACCGTTATGTCCCCGTGAGCAGGAACCTCGAACGTGTTGATCGACTTCTCGGTATAGCCTGGGATCTCCGATTCCACGGTGACCGTCCGGGGGCTGCCCGTGGGGTTCGTGATTTTGAAATCGATGAATGTCATATTGAGGTTTGACATCTGGAGGTACGTGGAGGCAAGGATTGTATCCATTGCGCCGACATCCACACTGATACCACCGGCACCCGTGCCGGTAGTGGACGAAACGCCGGAAGACGGCGATAAGACCGGTGAGGTTCCGGTACAGCCGGCAGACAGGATGAGGATTACAAGGAGTAATATTAACCGGAGTGGAGTGCAGCATTTCATGGCAGGTTCTGTTGTCGATGATTCATGATATGTGTTTTGATTGCGGTGTGAAAAAGAGAACCGTAAAAAGAAACCGGCAACCCTTCACGCCATGCCCTTTATTACGGTGGATCTCGATTGTGATGGGTGAAAATGTATGCAGCAATGGGAAATAATTAACACAAAAGAATTTCGAAAAACCCCTTATTTATTGGATTTGAAATTGTTATTTCCGTCGTGAAACATTCGGGGCATCTCTTTTGTGTTGCCGGTTAATCAAAATCCTCACAAGTAACTGTATTTTCTGGTTTTAAATTTAGAACAGGCTCTATTTTAAAATCAGAACGCAACCTGGCGTTGGAATGCTGTTATGGAAATTTTACGACCTAGCTAAAAGTGTGAAGTGAATGAAAAGACGCATAGTTTTGAGAATTTTAAAGCGCGTGCTAATTCTAAACGATGCTTTTTTATATGCCTCCTCCCTTTCCTTATATATTAAATATAGGGATGTTTAAGAAATCAAAGAGGGAAAATCAAAGAAGGAAAATTTCTCGTGAGGCTTCAAAAACACCCGAAAATCAACGTAAACTTCAGGTGATAATAAATATGAAGGTCAGACCAGAGAACTCACTCAAGATTGAAAATATCGTTGCCTCCGCCAAGGTATGCGATCATCTGGATCTCCCCGCGATCGCATCCAATATCCCGGGTGCAGAATACGACAAAAAACGTTTCCCTGGTATTGTGATCAGGATGCAGGATCCTAAAATTGCGACTCTGGTTTTTGGCTCAGGTAAAGTGGTGCTTACCGGCGCAAAGAGTGTTGACAGCCTATCCACGGGATTAAATATTCTTGTCGACAAGTTGCGCGAACTGGGAATTGACATCCCGAAAAAATTAACCTATAAGATCCATAATATTGTTACGTCTGCTGATCTCGCAACCGTGATCAACTTAAACAAAATTGCGGTCGGGTTCAACCTCGACAGGATTGAATATGAGCCGGAACAGTTTCCGGGTCTTGTTTACCGTCTCGATACCCCGAAAGTAGTGGTACTCCTGTTCGGCTCCGGCAAATTGATTATCACTGGCGGTAAAGAGCCGGAAGATGCAAAAAAAGCAGTCATCAAAATTATTTCAGACCTCAGGCAGATAGGTCTGATGCAATAAAATCGTTTTGCGTTTCTAAAAAGTGAGTGTATTCCCTGGTATCCCGGTTCAATAATCTAAAATTTATACTCTCATGGCGGATAACAATTGCCGGAATGAGATAAAATACCTTCACATTGAGATTTTCTTCAACAGTCTAAAAATGACTGACTTTTTAGCAGGTGTAATCCTGCCTGCTCTGGCAAGATAGTATCGTAGTGATGCAAATTTTTTTAATCTCTGAACTCAATGTGAATTGCTAAACGATAACAGTTCATATATTTGAAAAATAACATATTATTGTGGCAAGCATAGAACTGGAATATACCGGATGTGATGCATGAGAACCGCAAATGTAATGTTTTTCACTGAAAAAGAAGAGGAATTTGCAAACCTCTTAATCGAGCTCGGAACCAGGCGTAACGTGGCAAAGGTTCTGGTATTCCTCGCAAATATCCCTGAAGCAACATCACGGGCAATCGAACGCGGCACCGATCTTCGCCAGCCTGAGGTAAGTATTGCAATGCGTTACCTGATGGAGCAGAACTGGATCTCATGCCGGGAGAGTAAAGCGGAGAGCAAGGGACGCCCGGTCAAGATCTACGAGCTTAAAAAACCCATTGCCGATATTATGGACATCATCGAAAAGGAGAAGAAGAAAGAGGCAACCAGCCAGCTCGCTAAGATCCAGAAGTTACGCAACTATATCCGGTGAAGAGATAACCCGGCACTTTTTTTTGTTCCCGACAATTATTGTTGTTTTTTCAGTAAAACCGGTGAACAACCCGCTCTCGACAATGCCCGGGATTATCGCGAGTGTCGCTTCAAGCTCTTCCGGGTTCCGGATCTCATCAAACCGGCAGTCAACGACATAGTTCCCATTATCCGTAATGACCGGGCCGTCTTTTTTTATGCCATCGCGGAGGATCGGAACGCCACCCAGTCCCCGCAGCTCGTTCATCACCGGTTTTATGGCAAACGGGATGATCTCGATGGGCACCAGTCCACTCAACCGGGGGACGAGCTTTGCCTCATCCACCACCACCACAAACCGGTATGCCGCTGCCGCCACGCATTTTTCCCGGGTGTGAGCGGCGCCCCTTCCTTTGATCAGGCGCAGAGCCGGGTCGACCTGATCAGCGCCATCGATGGCAAGGTCCAGCACGGGATTGTTGTCCAGCGTTGTTAATGGGATCCCTGACTCCCGCGCCCATATTGCCGTCTGGAATGAAGTGGGGACTCCGGAAATTGAAAGCCCGTTTCGGACTCTTCCACAAAGATGTTCCATCATATAAAAAACCGTGGAACCGGTGCCCAGCCCGATCACCATTCCATCCTCCACCATGTCCGCTGCATGGTACCCCGCCGCACGCTTTGCCGCGGTGATTGCCTCTGTATTATCGACCATCAGGGTGATAGATTTCTTTTCCGTCATAATTAAAACTGGTGACAAGACAATGGTGTCTGGATAAGAATAGAGATGCGGGTGGACATAGTTGCTTGTAATCAAAATGTAAGTTGCACGAACAAGTATCCTTTTAAGACCTCCCCCCGGGACTCATGCCCTCGTCTTGTGACTCATAAAATAAAAGAAGCGTGTAAAAAATCCTGATGACCCCTGCCGGTTCAGGCACACATACTGAAAGTGAGGCTTGCAGCACTTTCATACTAACCGCCGATGAGCCGATTATGACACAAACATACGCAATGAAAATTTCAGACGGATTTTCATAGGAAATTTACTGGGTAAAAATCCGTTTTGCTTCATTTTCTGCCGCATACGCAGTGCAGTCAAGCGTGATGGGAGTGACAGATATGTTCCCCTTATGGATTGCGTGCACGTCCGTTCCCTCTTCAGCATCCTCAATAAGCGGTCCGTTTATCCAGAAATACGGTCTTCCCCGGGGGTCGAGCCGTTTCTCGACACCTGTGTGAAAGAGTTTTCGTGCCAGCCGGGTTATTTCGTAACCGCCTTTGACCACTGATGGGATGTTGACATTGATCACATCTGCGTTCGGGCAGATCCCGTGTTTTAAGACCCGCTCCACAACATCCCGGACTACTTGTTTTGCTGAATCAAAATTCTGCACAGGTGTACTCGGGTCATCGAATTTCTCACCCTGATCTTCCACCTGCAACGAAAACGCAATCCCTTTGGTGCCCTGGTTGGATGCCTCAAGTGCTGCACCCATGGTACCAGAGGTCATAATGGATTCAAATGAAAGGTTTTCACCGATATTGATCCCGGAGACAACAAGGGTTGGCGCAAGTTTGAGCGCATACAGCCCGATGATGACGGCATCGGTAGGTTTGCCGGCGACCGCCCATGCGCGGACCCCGTTCATGGTGATCTGGTTTGCCCGTATCGGTTCAAAGATCGAGATCGACCTGCCGACTGCGCTCTGCTGGGTTGCCGGGGCGACAACGGTCACTGCTGCAATGGGTGCGAGCGCTTCGTATGCAGCCCAGATGCCAAGGGAGTTTACGCCATCGTCATTCGTCAGCAGGATCGTGGGTTTCATGGTCATTACTCTTGTTTCCCCTCCACAAATAATTCACCGATCTGCCAGGGCAATTTTACAGGAACCCCTCATGAGCCGTTGATTCTCACCGGCAGAGACAATGAAAATATACATGAGTTTCTCCGTGACACAAGCAAACAGCATGAAAACAGCGAAGCCGTTTTCATAAGAAAATACAGAAGGCATTTTCATACGGAGGTGTATAGATGTTGGATGAAAGTCCTGCTCGCTGAATATGCAACCGCTCACGTACCTGCCCTCGCCCCGGAAGGTGCGGCGATGCTTGACGTCTTAAAAAACAGTTTTACCCGGTGCGGCTATGATGTTGCGCTTCCCGGAGCAGGGGACTTTGGCGCCGAGATCGAACGCCTCGCCCCCTCCTGTGATATGGGGCTTGTGATCGCGCCCGATCACCTGATGTCCCGGTACACGATGATCCTTGAGCAACACACCCATAACCTCGGGTGCGGCGCAATGAATGCAGCACTGTGCGCGAATAAAGTGAGGACTAATCAGATCCTGCGCAACCATGGTGTGCCGGTACCAGCTGATGCACTGTTGGGAACGCGCGTGGTCAAACCCGTATATGGCTGCGGCGCGCAGGGTGTGCGGTTATCCAGTGAGGCACCGGGGGATAACGAGTTTTCCCAGGAATATATTGAAGGGGAAAATTTCTCTGCGAGTCTTGTCGGGAGCCGGATCAGCGGGGACGTATGCCTCTATTTCTCCGGTAACCCCCCATTGGCACTTGCGGTGAACCGGCAGTGCATTCGCATTGGTGACGATGGCATGTTCCGGTATCTTGGCGGGGAGACACCCGTCCACCCGGCACGCGAACAGGAGATCCTCGAAATTGCACAAAAGACCTTAAACGTGCTTGGCTGCCAGGGATATTGCGGAGTCGACGTGGTTGTTGCGGATAAAGTCTACGTCGTTGATGTGAACCCGCGAATCACCACGAGTCTGGTGGGTATCGCTGCCTGCATGGAAGAAGAGATTGCCCGGATCCTGGTTGACGCTTCATATGGCAAAGCACCGGCTCAGGTGCATCTTGTAGGGAAGGTGCGGTTCGATACTCACGGGAAGGTATATCCAGTATGATCGGCATTGATGTGGGTGGCGCGAACCTGAAGGTTGTGGATGATGCAGGTGTCCATATCCACTACTGCCCTCTCTGGGAAGGAGCGCCGCTGCCCTCATTACTGCGCGAATATAAAAAGCCCGGACAGGACTCTGCCGCTGTGGTGATGAGCGGTGAACTCGCCGATTGTTTTTTAGACAAAATGCAGGGAATTGCATTCATCGTGAAATCGGTGTGCGGGGTATTTCCGGATGCACGGTTCTATGGCACCGATGCGGCATTTCATCGTGACCCGGTGCCCCAGCTTGCAGCTGCCAACTGGCTGGCTTCAGCTGATTTTTTACGGGAACGGTACATGGATGCCGTGTTGCTTGATGTGGGAAGCACTACTGCTGATATCATTCCCCTCTCACGGTTCAGCGACCTGTGTGGGCTTTCTGACCTGGGGCGGCTCCGGAAGGGGTATCTCATTTACACCGGCATGCTGCGGACAAATATCGTTACCCTCCTCTCCGCAGTGAACCTTGATGGTGTTAATACTCCTGTGAGCTCTGAATATTTTGCCACGAGCGCTGATGCCCATCTGGTCCTTCGCCATATAACTCCAGAAGAATATACCTGTGATACGCCGGATAAAAAAGAGAAGACAAAGGCGGCATCCCTGCGACGGCTTGCCCGCGTTGTCTGCGCAGACCTTGAAGAGATTGGCGAGCAGGGAGCCGTGCAGATTGCAAATCAATTCTGGGACCGGCAGCGAAGGTTGATCTGGGATCAGGTGTGTCGGGTTGTTTCTGAAACGAATGCATCTGACGTAATCGTCGCAGGGACCGGTGCATCCATTTTCGTTCGTGAATGCGGGGGATTCGAATTGTCAGAAGAACTGGGCCCGGCAGCTGATGCACTGCCTGCATATGCGGTGAGGGAAGTGGCAAGACGAAGCGGCTGCTTTGCCAGTTGCCCTGTCATCAGGTGAAGGTGACACCATGAAAGCGTGGCACGTGAGTTGTATCCTGTTAATTGGATCTCTCCTCCTCACTGCGGTCATGTGGCTTATGCACCTGCCGTTCTTCTTTTTGTTCCTGTTTGTCCCGCTCATCCCCTTTTTCCGTCGGGAGCGGCAGGTGAAGCGCTGCCCGGTGTGCGGATGGGAAACCACAGGCAGCGAGAATTTCTGCCCCTTCGATGCGACGCCGCTCGCCAGTCCGGGTGGCGAGGGTGGAGAGTGTGAACACCGATAGCGGGAGATGCATGCCGAATATATCGGTAGTCTGGATTGTGCGGGTATTGTCTCTTGCATAGAGGCGGCAGCTGGTCCGGTCTACAAGAATACCCATGGCAGCAAGATATGCCGCCACCCGGTTCGCGGGCATGGTTGCACACAGTGCAGCACAGAGATCCACAACCGGTGAACCGATGCGGGTGCTGGGATAAAACGGTTCATCCGCATAGCAGAGCCCTTTGCAGTTCCGGCAATAAAACCGTTTGACATAGACATACAGCGTCCGCTTTTTGTTGTTCTCCAGCAGGTGCGCAAACTGTTTTTTCTTTGTGTCATACCCGGAAAGTGAACCGCCGCATTGGGGGCATGCAGAATGTTCAGTGAATACTACTGCGTCAACTGCCGAGAGCCCGGTCTGAATAATTGTGATGAGCATCGGAGGGATGCGGGGGGGTCTCATAGTTACCCCAAAATCCCTAAAGAAAAAGGTGGTGATTGATTATTATCTGTGGCACTTACTATGAGAAAACAATTAATTTTTTGCATAGTACAAAAAGAATGTTTACTATGCAGGGATATATACCCACTGTTATTCATCAATTTTCAAAGAGATTTCAATGCCTTTAAATATTGTCAGTACAGACCTGACTCTGTTCGAGGTTAGAACATGGAATTTAGTTATGTACCAACCACCTGTCCGTATTGCGGAACAGGCTGTGGATTCAACCTTGTCGTAAAAGACAAGAAGGTTGTCGGTGTTGCACCCTGGCACCGCACACCTGTTAATGAGGGCAAGCTCTGCCCCAAGGGAAATTATGCCTGGGAATTCGTGAACAGTCCCGACCGGCTGACAACCCCGCTCATCAAGAAGGATGGCAAGTTTGTCGAGGCAAGTTGGGACGAGGCGTACAAGCTCATCGTATCCAAGTTCAAGTCGTACAAGGGTGAAGAGATGGCATGCCTCTCGTCAGCCCGTGTATCGAACGAGGAGAACTACCTGATGCAGAAGTTTGCCCGTGCAGTGTTGAAGACGCCCAACATCGATCACTGCGCCCGGCTCTGCCACGCATCCACGGTCGTCGGGCTTGCCGGAGCGTTTGGATCCGGTGCGATGACCAACTCAATCGAAGATATCGGCGAGTCCAAATGCATCTTTGTCCTTGGCAGCAACACGTTTGAGAACCACCCGCTGATCGGCAGGCAGATCATGCTCGCCAAGAAGCGCGGTGGTAAAGTTATTGTTGCCGACCCCCGGTTCACCCCAACTGCAAAGCAGGCTGACCTGTATATGTCGTTCTACTCCGGAACAGATGTTGCGTTACTGAACGGTATTATGCAGTACATTCTCAAGAACGGCTGGGAGAACAAGGAGTTCATCGCAAAGCGGACAAAGGACTTTGACAAGGTCAAAGAAGTCTTGATGAAACCCGAGTACTCGCTTGAGAATGTATCAAAAATTACCGGCATATCGGCAAAGGATATTGCAACCACCGCAGAGTGGATTGCAAAAGCAGAGTCAAGCAACGTCCTCTACTCCATGGGTATCACCCAGCACACTACCGGGGTCGACAATGTGAAGTCTGTGGCAAACCTCCAGATGATCACCGGGCACCTCGGCAAGCGCGGCGGCGGTGTCTGTGCACTCCGCGGACAGAACAACGTGCAGGGTGCCTGCGACATGGGAGCCCTCGCGAACGTGTACTCCGGGTACCAGGCAGTTATCGTCCCCGAGATGCGCAAGAAGATGATGGACGCATGGGGCTGCGAGATCGCGGAAGGGAAAGTCGGTCTGACGGTCACCAAGTTGATCAACGTCCTTGCCGACCAGCCTGGAACGGTCAAGTGCGCGTATATCATGGGTGAGAACCCGATGATCTCAGATCCCGACCTTCACCACGTAGAGAAGGGATTGAAGAACCTCGAGTTCCTCGTCGTGCAGGATATCTTCATGACAGAGACCGGGGCACTGGCAAATGTTGTTCTCCCGGCAGCCTGCTTTGCCGAAAAGGATGGCACGCAGACTTCTACAGAACGCCGTGTCCAGAAATGGAGAAAGGCACAGGACCCGCCCGGACAGGCAAAGGCTGACTGGCAGATCATCAGTGAACTTGGAATTGCAATGGGATATGAGAAGCAGTTCCCGTATAAGAGCGCAGAAGATATCTTCACTGAAGTTGCAAAGGTTACTCCCTCCTACGGTGGTATGGACTATACGCGCCTCGACAAGCCCGAGGCGCTGTGCTGGCCCTGCCCAACCAAGGAGCACCCGGGAACACCAATCCTCCACAAGGAGAAGTTCACCCACCCGGACGGACTGGGTATCCTCACGCCCATCGAGTTCAAATACCCTGCAGAAGTTCCGGACAAGGATTACCCGTTGATCATGACCTCCGGGCGTTGCATCTGGCAGTGGCACACCGGTACAATGACCCGCCGCTCTGAGAGTCTCGAGCGCGAAGAGCCCACCGGCTGGGTTGAGATCAACACTGATGATGCAAAGGCACTGGGCATCAGGGACAAGGAGATGGTCAAAGCGATCACAAGGAGAGGGGAAATCACGATCGGCGCACGGGTTACACCGGGCATCAAGAAAGGCGAGGTTTTCATCCCGTTCCACTTTGCAGAATGTGCAGCAAACACGCTTACGAACAATGCACTGGATCCTGTCGCAAGCATTCCGGAGTTCAAAGCCTGTGCTGTGCGGATAGAGAAGATTGCGGAGGCGAAGTAACATGGCAAAGAAAGGCGATATGCTCTACGCATGGACCAATGATGCAGAGATTGCAAAGCGAGCAGAACTCGGGGGTGCAGTCACTGGCATGTGGAAGTACGCGCTTGAGTCCAAGATGGTAGACGCGGTTCTTGCCATCAAGAAGGGCAAGGACCTGTATGATGCGCAACCCGTTCTCATCCAAAAAGCCGAAGACCTCAAAAACACTGCTGGATCACTCCACTGCGGTACGCTCCTCATCCCGAAGATTATCAAGAAGTACTTCGACGGCGCAAAGACCATGAAAATCGGTGTCACGGTCAAGGGCTGCGATACGATGGCATTCTATGAACTCGCCAAGCGCAAGCAGATCAATCTTGACAACATCGTCATGATCGGTGTGAACTGCGGTGGCTCGGTAAGCGCAGTGCCGGCACGGAAAATGATCCAGGCGAAGTTCGATGTTGACCCGGACAAAGTCCATAAAGAAGAGATCGACAAGGGTCAGTTCATCATTGAGTATGAAGGTGGACACAAGGGCATCTCGATCGATGAACTTGAAGAAGCAGGTTACGGGCGCAGGTCTAACTGCCGCCGCTGCAAGATGAAGATCCCGCGCCAGGCAGATCTCGCCTGCGGGAACTGGGGGGTCATCGGACCGAAAGCAGGGAAGGCAACATTTGTGGAGGTATGCAGCGAGAAGGGTGCAAAACTTCTCGATGGCGCGGTCAAAGCCGGTGTTATTGCTACTGAGGCAGCAAACCCCAAGGGTATTGAGATCCGGGGCAAGGTCGAGAGTGCGATGTTCAAGCTCGGCGACAAGTGGCGAAAGCATGACTTCGACAGCCTTGGTGAAGGTAAGGACCGGTTGAAGAAGATCATGCAGGAAACGTCACGGTGCATCAAGTGCTACTCGTGTATCGAGAACTGCCCAATCTGTTACTGTGAGGACTGCACAACCAAGAACCCGGCATATGTCACTCCAGGGCAGCTCCCGCCAAACTTCATGTTCCACCTCATCCGGTTTGCCCACATTGCAGATTCCTGCGTGAACTGCGGTCAGTGCGAGGAACTCTGCCCGGCGGAGATCCCGAATGCGCTGTTCATGCACGCCCAGCAGGTCGAACTTGAAAAGATGTTCGGGCATGTCCCGGGTGTCGATATGGAACTCCCGCTTATGGCATATGTCGAAGAGCCAGAAGAGCGTGCACGGCTCCACAATACCGGCAGCGACATGATCTACGAGAACGTGTTCAATCCAGTAAAGAAATAAAGAAAATTCTTTTTTTTTTAAAATCTCATTCTCCGCGATCAGTATTCTGGCAATTTTTTACCCCCACAATCAGAAGAGAACACCCCGTGGACGTGCATTCACCTCAAAAAAGTTTGTGGATCTTTTTTAAGAGCGCGAGACGTGACCGGGTGTTGTGTAAGGGTTCAGGAATTTTCCCGTGATCCCGCGTACCTTTGAGCGCAGAGAAGACTGAAGCGACTGCCTTGGGTTGGGATGGTCCATAACCCCCTTCAAGTACAAGCGCGAGAGGGAGCGACAAGGTATCGAGTACGAGTCCGGTAAGATATCCTACATCAGCAGGCGCAAGTGCCATGTTCCCGACAGGATCATCGGACAGAATATCCTGACCGGCGGATATGATCACACAATCCGGCTTTGCACGTTTGAGTATTGGAAGAAATATTTCGGAAAAGATTGCGTCATAATCCCCGATCGTGCAGCCCCGTTGCAGTGGCGCATTTACCGTGTGTCCCTGCCCGGCACCGGTACCGGTCTCTTCAAAAGTACCGGTATGCGGGAATACATCCTCTTCGTGAACTGAACAGTACGTGACCCGGTCATTGCCAAAAAAAATATCCTGCGTTCCATTCCCGTGATGAGCGTCCCAGTCGATGATTGCCACGCGATCAACGAGCGTTAGCGCCTTTGCCGCGGCAATTGCCGTATTGTTGAGCAGGCAGAAACCCATCGCCCAGTCTGCTGCGGCATGATGCCCCGGCGGGCGTACGAGCGCAAAACAATTTTCTCCGTCAAGCGACCGTTCCATCGCGGTTATTGCAGATCCTGCCGCATACAATGCCACTTCGTATGACCGCGGGTTGATGTAGGTGTTAGAGTCAATAAAACCGGCAATGAAGGTGTTCTGCGCAAAGTAGCCGCCGCAACAACCGACTTCAGTAATGTCTGAATAATTCAGGTTCCGGACACACTGGCGCTCAAGCCATTTCAGGTACCCGGGTTTGTGGACCCGCTCGACATCCTCCCGGCAAGCTATGACCGGTTCGAGGACTGGAATATCGGCGGGAAGTCGTTCGATGATAGCAAGAAGGCGGTCATGACATTCGATATGACCTTTGCGGTCATGCTGCTCGAAGACAGGACCGGTTATTGCAGAACACTTCACTGGGCACCTTATCGGGATTCTTGTTATATGTAATCTGGTTATTTTCCTGATGAACGTTATGGATTTGTGTACAACCGTCATCGGTTAAGGAAACAGAGTAAACAACAGAGTAAAGTGATGAGAGAAACGAGAGCCTGAAAAAAACATTCGCACTTTGTCATAATAAACGGAAATTTCCTCTGGCGTTATTGAAATAATCAGACTTTTTTTAGAATTGAAATAAGAGATTCCGAATTTGAGGATTTTTTTTCGGTATTTCGCTGCCTTGTGCCCGATACCAGCTTCGGAGCCCATGTAGGGTGCATCCCGATAATAAAAAAAATAATTGCCATAAGAATAAACCCGAACTGAGCGACATCAAGGAACACACCTTGTAAAATCGTGAAAAACACATCTATCATACTAAAAATCGTATAAAGGAGGAGGCAGAATAGACCTGGCAGAAATCCATATTTATTCCATTTCGCTGCAAGAAATACGGCAATGAGTGCGGCAATCAACTGAATAATTTCATATAGGATAATGCCCGATGCCAGGAGTGTCGGGATCATTTCAACGTCCACCTTATCTCAACATGAGTATTCTGGTATACTTAATGGTTGGTACACAATTTTAGAACTTACACATACAGACGGTTCAATGATTTAATTTAGGGGATTATGGGAATGGATTTACTTTAGACTTTTCCAGATATTTATACAGGGAATAATCTTGCGTAACACCTATACCATATGAAATGCCGCGAGCCATTCCCGCAGAACACACACAATAGACCGTGCGATCTCCTGCCCCACACACCAGAATTGTGACGACTTTTTTGTGCAAAATAGATTGGAAACAGCGTTATTTTGGGATTTAAGCCAAGCGCTAATGAGGAAATCCCGCAACCTCATGAACCTGATGTTTAATACTATTCATAAATTATCAGGAAAAGTAAATTATCCGGCGATTTTAAACCAAGACGGTTTAATGTAAATTTCCAGAATAAAATCAGAAGGTTTAACGTTAGACATTTTAATTTACAATTATAGTAGGTATTACTATGGAACTGAAATACGTACCAACAACGTGCCCGTACTGTGGTACCGGTTGCGGCTTCAACCTTGTTGTCAAAGACAAGAAGGTTGTCGGTGTCGCACCCTGGCACCGTAACCCTGTCAATGAGGGCAAGCTCTGCCCTAAGGGTAATTATGCATGGGAATTTGTGAACAGTCCGGACCGGCTAACCAAACCGCTCATCAAAAAGGATGGCAAGTTTGTCGAAGCAAGCTGGGACGAAGCATACAAGCTGATTGTATCGAAATTCAAGTCATACAAAGGCGAAGAGATGGCATGCCTCTCGTCAGCTCGTGTCTCCAACGAGGAAAACTACCTGATGCAGAAGTTCGCCCGCGCTGTGTTAAAGACACCCAACATCGACCACTGTGCCCGGCTCTGCCACGCATCAACGGTCGTCGGACTTGCCGGAGCGTTTGGATCCGGTGCGATGACCAACTCGATCGCGGATATTGGCGAGTCCAAGTGCATCTTTGTTCTTGGCAGCAACACCTTCGAGCAGCACCCGTTGATCGGGCGCCAGATCATGCTCGCGAAAAAGCGCGGCGGCAAACTGATCGTCGCTGACCCGCGGTTCACACCAACAGCAAAGCAGGCAGATCTCTACATGCCGTTCTACTCGGGGACGGATGTCGCACTCTTAAATGGGATCATGCAGCACATCATCAAGAATGGCTGGGAGAACAAGGAGTTCATCGCGAAGCGGACAAAGGACTTCGACAAGCTGAAGGCTGTCGTGATGCAGGACAAGTACAGTCT
>Ga0208494_1000093_pt1 | contig 31121 bp, 28 predicted proteins | sample CryBogmetaGMA10M_FD_184544 | JGI IMG/M metagenome (GOLD analysis project Ga0208494, IMG submission 184544) | Freshwater microbial communities from Crystal Bog, Wisconsin, USA - MA10M (SPAdes) | ecosystem: Environmental > Aquatic > Freshwater > Lake | place: Crystal Bog, Wisconsin, USA...
CAATACCACCACCACTTTGTTGGTCACCAACCTTATTGCTACCACAAAATATCGTGCAGTAGTCCAGAGCGGGGTATGCTCTTCGGCTAATTCAAGTGATGCAACGATTATAGTAAGTCCGCTGCCTGTGCCTGTAATTACAGGACCAACCATTAATGTATGCCCCAACTCTGGATGGGCTATTTATACGACCGATCCAGGAAATAATAATTATATCTGGACGGTCTCAGCAGGTGGAACAATAGAAGACGGTCAGGGTACAGACCTGCTTTATGTGAATTGGAATACCTCGGGGATGCAATGGGTAGCAGTAACATATACCAGTTCTGCAGGATGCCCTGCAGTATCACCTACCCAGCTTAATCTAACAGTCCTTCCGATTCCCGGTTCATCTGGCGCCATCACCGGAACAGCAACAGTCTGTGCAGGAGCATCAGGAGTATCCTATTATGTAGCGCCTATTACCAATGCCCTTGCTTATGTCTGGAATATGCCTGCAGGTGCAACTATCATTTCGGGACTGTATACCAACTCGATCATGGTTGATTTTGCAGCCGATGCAGCTTCAGGGCCAATATATGTTGCAGGCAATAACCTTTGTGGTGATGGTCCTCCATCCCCCGCATTCCAGGTAACGGTGAACCCTATCCCGGCAAAGCCTGTGGTGACTGCTGATGGCAATACCCTTACCAGCAGTGCAGTTAACGGCAACCAATGGTACTGGAACAGCACTGAAGTAGCCGGCGCTACTTCACAGGTGTATATTGTTCCTGCAGCCAATCCGGGCAACTACTGGACTATTGTTACTCTGAACGAATGTATTTCCGATTCCTCCAATCATGTATATGTGGCGGGAGTGGGAGTGCCGGAAAACGAGTCACCGAACTTTAATGTCTTTCCGGTGCCGAACTGGGGCATATTCACAGCCCGGGTCAATTCAAGCTATGCCGACTCATACCATATCCTGATATACAACACCCTTGGAGTGTTGGTGCATCGTGGCAAAGAATTCAAGGTGTTGGGGAATCACGAAGAGATCATCGATGTCAGTTATTTGCCGAGCGGGATTTATTCGGTAATATTAACAAATGAACAAATAAAGGTTGTCAGGAAGATCTTCATAAACAAATAACATTTTACCTACCTTTGCAGGAACCATAGCTTCTGTAAATGAAGGTTCTGAGGATCATTCTGGCTCTGTATATTTCATTTCTTACCACATTACCCTGTGTGGATATAGATGTCAATTGCGGTCTTCAGCATTCAGAAGAGATTGGTCTGTACCCTCTGAATTCAAAATCCCTGCAGCATAGCGATATCGATTGCTGCAGCCCTTTCTGTGTTTGCAATTGCTGCCACGTAAATGTCCTGACCCAGGGAATTGTTATTCTTAATGAGCCTTCAAGGGTTTGCATTTGCATATTTCAGACCAAATCCATTGGTCAAATTCAGGAAATCCCCCTTCCTTTCTGGCAGCCGCCGAAAGTCGTTGTTACCGTGACAGCGTGATCCCGCTCGCAGCTTCACACTGCCGCTACGGTGTCGCAACACGGTCGCATCTTTGCGTCGCCGCTACGGTGTCGCAACACGGTCGCATCTTTGCGTCGCGGCTACGGTGTCGCAATACGGTCGCAACTTCACACCGCCGCTACGGTGTCACTTCGTTTCACCTGATGCGGCTTGTGTGAATTGCTCCCTTCGTTTCACCTGATGCGGCTTACGCAAAATGCTCCCTTCGCTCCACCTGATGCGGCTTACGTGAACTGCTTCTCTCGCTCCACCTGATGCGGCTTACGCAAAATGCTCCCTTAAATAACATTACGATCATAACTACTTTTACAACACCCATACCATGTTTGACAAGATCATAGACTTTTCCATCAGGAATAAAATGGCCATTGGAATAATGACTGTTTTGCTGATTGCAGCAGGCATCTACTCTATGTTCCACCTGAAACTCGACGCAATCCCCGATGTCACTAACAACCAGGTGCAGGTCATCACGATTGCCCCAACCCTGGCCTCCTCCGAAGTGGAACAGCTGATCAGTTACCCCATAGAAAAAGCTGTCGCTACTATTCCTGATGTGGTTGAGCTGAGGAGTGTGAGCCGCTTTGGCCTTTCGTTAGTGACCGTTGTTTTCGATGAGAGTGTGGATATTTACAGGGCGAGGCAGCAGATAGGCGAGAAGCTTACAGAAGCAGAAAAACAGATCCCGGCCGGGGTCGGAGAACCCGAACTGGCCCCCATCAGCACCGGGTTGGGCGAGATATACCAGTACCTGGTCAAAGTGAAACCGGGTTATGAATCCCGTTACTCCCTCAGCGATCTCCGTACAATACAGGATTGGATGGTGAAACGTCAGCTTCTGGGAACTCCCGGTGTTGCTGAAGTGAGCTCACTGGGGGGATATATCAAACAATATGAAGTCGCGCTGGATCCAAACCGGCTGCACAGCATGGGCATTTCGATTAACGAGATCTTCGATGCCCTCGAAAAGAATAACGAAAATACAGGTGCAGCTTACCTGGATGAAAAACCCTATGCGTATTTTATCAGGGGGATAGGCTTTGTTCACAGCCTTGACGATATCGAGAAAATAGTCATCAAAACAGTCAACAACGTCCCGGTGCTGATCAGGGACATAGGAACAGTCAGGTTCGGTCATGCCACAAGATATGGGGCAGTTGTTGAAGCCGGCAAAGGAGAAGTTACCGGGGGTATGGTCATGATGCTCAAAGGCGAAAACTCAGTGGAAGTGATTAAAAGGGTGAAGGACAAGATTGCCCTGATCCAGAAGTCCCTGCCCGAAGGGGTTTATATCGATTCCTTTATCGACCGTACTAAACTGATAGCCAAAACTATCAATACGGTAACTCGAAACCTTCTGCTGGGAGGCCTTATCGTGATTTTCGTCCTTGCCTTACTGATAGGAAACCTGAGAGCCGGGCTCATTGTCGCATCAGTCATCCCGTTGTCGATGTTATTCGCCATCATCATGATGGTGCTTTTCGGCGTTTCCGGCAACCTGATGTCGCTTGGAGCAATCGACTTCGGTATTATTGTCGACGGGGCTGTCATTGTTGTCGAAAGCGTTGTATACAGGCTGTTCTTGAGTCACCACCATAAGCAGGGAATAATAAGGCTTAGCCGAGAACAGATGAACTCGGAAGTAAGTATATCGGCCAAAAGAATGATGCAGTCAGCCACCTTCGGGCAGATCATTATCCTCATTGTTTACCTTCCGGTGATCTCTCTTTCGGGGATTGAAGGCAAAATGTTCAAACCCATGGCCGAAACAGTCATGTTTGCTGTACTTGGCGCCTTCCTTCTTTCACTCACCTATATTCCCATGGTCTCATCCCTCTTCCTCAGCAGGAATACGAAACATTCGGTTAACATCTCCGATCATATCATGCGCTTTATCCATATCCTGTATGACCCGGTTATAAAGTTTGCGTTGAAGCATAAAGTGGGAGTGATCCTGTCTTCCGTCGCCGTGTTTGTGATCGCCCTTATCATGTTCCTCAGGATAGATGCGGTGTTCGTCCCTTCTCTCGAAGAAGGCGACCTCCTTGTCCTGCCTAAAATCCAAAGCGGCAGTTCGCTTTCGCAAAGTATCGAGACCTACCGGCAGGTTTCGGATATCCTGAAAAACGATTTTCCGGAAGTCAAAGATGTCGTGGCCAAGATCGGCGTAGGTGAGATACCAACCGACCCTACACCGATGGAATCGGCCGATATGGTCGTCTGCCTTAAAGATAAAAAAGAATGGGTATCGGCTTCCACGAAGGATGAACTGATTGAAAAGATGAAAGAAAAGCTGTCGGTAATCCCAGGTGTAAGTTATGAATTCATGCAGCCCATCGAGGCCCGCTTCAATGAACTCATGACGGGCATCAGGTCGGATGTGGCTGTGAAGATATTCGGCGATAATATGGATACCCTTTCGATGGAAGCGGAGAAACTGGCGTCAATGATCAGCGGGATCCCCGGGATCGGAGATATGAAAGTGGAACAGGTTGTTGGTTTGCCGCAGATCATCGTCCGTTATAACAGGGACCGGATTTCGGCCGACGGCATGAATATCAAAGACCTGAACAAGGCGGTAAAAGCGGCTTTTGCAGGCGAGCAGGCCGGGACCGTCTACGAAGGGGAAAAAAGGTTCGCAATGGTTGTAAGGCTGGACCAGGAGCACCGCAACTCGATAGAAGACGTGCGAAAACTTTTTGTTTCCCTGCCTTCAGGACGGCAGATACCTCTTGAACAACTTGCTGATATAAGGTTTGAAGACGGACCACAGCAGATTGCAAGGGACGATGGGAAACGAAGAATAACAATCGGGATCAATGTAAGGAACCGCGATGTGGAATCTCTGATCGAAGATATCAGCAAAACAGTGGAGAGCAAACTGAAATTGCCTGCCGGGTATTATGTGACTTACGGCGGGCAGTTTGAAAACCTCATCGAAGCGAAGAAACGGCTTGCACTTGCCGTTCCTCTGGCGTTGTTCCTTATCCTCGTTTTGCTGTATATGACGTTCAGGTCGCTCAAAGAAACCCTGCTGGTATTTCTGGTAGTTCCATTTGCCGCTATAGGAGGGGTGTTTGCTTTGTACCTGAGCGGAATACCTTTCAGCGTCTCAGCCGGAGTAGGGTTCATTGCCCTTTTCGGCGTGGCTGTGCTTAATGGTATCGTCCTTATAAGCAGCTTTAATCAGCTGCGGGATGAAGGCATTGCAGACATCAAGGAGCGTGTGCTCAAAGGGACTAAAATACGGTTGCGCCCGGTAATGATGACTGCTTCGGTTGCATCGCTGGGGTTTCTTCCAATGGCCATTTCCCGTGCAACCGGCTCAGAAGTACAAAGGCCGCTGGCCATAGTCGTTGTCGGCGGATTAATTACTGCCACACTCCTGACCCTGGTCATACTCCCTGCCATTTATGCCCTGATCGAGTCGGGATGGAGATCGGGAAAAAGCAAATCCGCCCAAACTGCATCGTTACTTGCATTGCTTTTTGTTTTCCCGGCCCTCGGATTGAAAGCCCAGGGAAAGCCCCCTTTAATGAGCCTGAAGCAGTGCATCGACTCTGCACTTGTACACAGCCCTTCGGTTAAAGCGGTGGCGCTTGAGAAAGATTATTACAGAGCAGGAAAGATGGCTGCCATCGATATCCCCAAAACGGAGCTGGGCGTAATTTACGGGCAAAGCAACAGCATCAACAATGATGATGAATTCAATATACGGCAGACCATTGAATTCCCGACAGTTTACATCCACCAGAAGGAAATAGCAAAAAGCCAGTCACAGGCTGCGGCTTTCAAACTCGCCCAGGCCAGGAATGAACTGATCTTCCGGGTGAGGATGATGTATTTTGACCTGCTTTGCCTGAATGCCGAACAGAAGCTGTTGAAAACCAGGGACAGCCTCTATGCCTTACTGGAAGACGCAGGGGAGAAGAGATTCAGAACCGGGGAGACCGGGTCTCTTGAGAAGATGGCGGCCCAGGCTGCCCGTATGCAGGTGCATTACCAGCTCAGGCAAAATGAGACTCAGTGGCAGACCGGGCTCCGGCAACTGAAAGCCGTTATGAATTTCAGGGGATACCTTCTGCCCGACACCTCAATATCGCTTGTGAGTCTCTGTTCTTTAAACCCTGACACCAGCCTGTTTACAGGGAACCCGGCATTGGCCTTGCTGCAGCAGCAAACCGATGTTTCCGGTCGCCAGGAAGAACTCGAAAAATCGAAACTCCTGCCTGATATCTCGTTAGGCTATTTCAATAAAAGCCTGATCGGCACCCAGATTATTGACGGGACCGAACAAAACTTCAGCCGTTCCGACCGTTTCTCGGGCGTTTCAGGCAGTTTGTCGATCCCGGTATTCTTCGGGGCACAGGGATATAAGATCAGGGCTGCGGGAATTGAACGCAGGATAAACGAGGAGAAATACCTTCAGCAGAAAAATGAACTTGAAGCTGAATATGCTTCCTTCATCGGCCGGTACAGGGTTGAAAAGGAAATGCTGCTTTTTTACAGCAACACAGCCGTTCCCCACAGCCTCCTGATGATCACGAACGCAGGGAAAAGCATGGCTGCTGGTGAAATTGCCTATCCGGAGTACCTGAAACTGATCGACAGCGCGCTGGAGATCAGGTGCTCCTTCATCGACATACAGAAACAATATTATACAACAATATCAGAGATCCTGCTTATCCAGGGGAAAAACGAATAATTCACAGATTATGAAAAAATTACTGACATCAAACTTTTTAGCATTGCTGCTGTTCTGCTCATGCAGTCAAAAACCGGCGGAGAATTCAGTGACTCAGGAAATCAAACCTGGGGGGACTGAAGCCGTAGTCAGCGTCGTGGAACTTACCAAACTCCAGGTTGAAAAGACAGGTATACAGTTCGGGGAGTTCGAAAAAAGAAATCTTCGTGAGGTACTGAGGGTAAATGGTTACCTCCATGTGCCGCCCCAGAATAAGGCCCAGGTCTCAACTTTCATGGGAGGGATTGTCAAAGCCGTACTTGTCAGGGAAGGGGATTTCGTCCACCAGGGGCAGGCCCTGATAGACCTGGTCCATCCCGATTTTCTTAAATTGCAGGAGGATTACCTTGTGGCAGGGAGCAATATTCTCTTTTCAAAAAAGGAATACGAAAGGCAGAAAGAACTGGCCAGGGATAACATCGCCTCCCAGAAAGCCTTCCAGGAAGCCGAAACAAAATACGAAGGGGAAAAGGCAAAGCTGGCATCGCTCGAAGACCAGCTTCAGCTTCTGAATGTCCAGGTGAAAGATCTTTCGCCGGCCACCTTGCAGAAATCCTTCGAGCTCAGGTCGCCTATTGAGGGCTATGTCGGAAAAATCATGGTAAATACTGGTTCTTTTGCCGAGCCTCAAAAGGAACTGCTCACGGTGATCGACAACAGCCACCTGCATGTCGACCTGATGATTTACGAAAAAGACCTTTCGAAAGTGAAAGCCGGTCAGCACGTCAACATTACTTTTACCAATATGCCGGAACTTGTGATGGGCGCCAGGATCTTCAGTATTGGCAGGGAGTTTGAGAACGATTCGCGCACCGTGAATGCCCATGCCGAACTGCTGGGGAACGAAAAACACGATCTGGTGCCGGGAATGTATGTCAACGGACTGATAGAGATTGGGAACGCAGATGCTATGGTGATCCCCGAATCTGCGGTGATCCGCGACAAGGGCAAGGACCTCATTTTTATCATGGACCCTGCCCTGCAAAAACACCCTCAGGAGGTTGCCTTCACCGCAATCGAAGTAAAAAAAGGCGTTACAAACGGAGGATATAGCGAAGTGACAACATTGGGCAACCTTCCTTCCAATTATAAGGTGGTGGTTAAAGGTGCGTACTATGTACTTTCCCAGATGAATGTGGGAAAGGGGGCGGGATGTGTGGATTAAATGATAATTTAAATTTTCTTGATCCTTTTTATTAAATTTGTCTGGAAACACAACGTTTAAGTCAATATTGCCGTCTTTTTTATAAACGATCCGTAATGAAAAAATATAAAACCCTGCTATGGACCGGGAACACATCCTTTAATCTACTGCAAGGACTTTTCCTGCTATTGACTGTATTAATCATAAATTCCTGCACCTACAAAAAAATTGTGCCCAGGCCTGAATGCCCTCCGATGGCCGGCGGGGGTTTTATGGTGGTTGACCATACAGAGCGTACTATCTATGAGGTCCTGAACCAGATGGAGGTGCTTCCTGATTATCCGGAGTACTTTGATTACCATGATTTTTATGCCCGCACTTCAACACACCTGGAAGGGGGCAATGCAATATATCCTGTTGCCCAGGAGGTGGTAAAATACAATTCAACAGATAACAATGGAAATCCTGTCCAATTGACGGGCCTTCTGATCTACCCCTGGTCAGGGGTTGAAACCTTGAGTGTGCCTATAGTCTCTGTAAATCATGGCACTGAACTACTTAAAAGCATTGCACCATCAGGGTGGAAAGACGCTCCCTGGAGCAAATGGAAGGATTACCCCGAGATGCTTATTGCCGATATTATGGCGATTTACTACGGATGGGCCATCATAATGCCCGATTACCAGGGAATGGGGGAGGATATTACCGAAAATCATCCCTATTGTGTGAGGGAGAGGCTGGCAAACTCAACTGCCGACATGATGCAGGCAGCGATGGAATATTTCGGTTGCAGCCGCAATGCATATGTCGATTGGAACGGACAGGCTTTCCTTTATGGATATTCTGAAGGCGGGTTTGTTACCATGGCAGCGGCCAGGGAACTCGAGGAAAGAAATGTAAAACTCAGCGGCGTTGTATGCATGGACGGGCCATATGACCTTTCAGGAACCATGCTGGATGTGATGCTGGCCGACAAACCTTTCCCTGTTCCTTACTTTTTACCAATGCTCATGGTAGGTTATCATACGATGTACCCTGAGGCTTATGATTATGGGGCGATGCTGATAGAACCTTATAAGACGAATATACCGAAATACACGACGGGCTTTTATGATGAAACAGTGGTCAACGGCATTATGCCTCCTGATAAGATTCTAAAGAAGATATTTACAGCGGCGTTTTATGATTCCCTGAAAAATGTCAACAGCAAAGCTTACCAGATATTATTTGAGAACAATTCGTATTTAGGCTGGGTCCCGAAATCAAAAATGCTGCTCTGGCATTGCCAGAATGATGACTGCGTGCCTTTTGGCAATTTTGTTGCCGCGAAAGACCGGTTCAATTCCCTCGGCCTTACCAATATTGATTACGTGGAATGGCCTGCTGTCAGCCCGGATCCAAGCGGGGGGACGATACATGTTTCAGTAGCTCCAAGGGCTTTCTACGAAGGTTCGCTATGGATAAACAACCTGACAAAGAAATAGGGGCCTTATCCTTTGATCATTGTTAATATCATCTTGAACTTTTCTGTCGCATTAACGGCATGAGGTATACCTGCAGGCATCACGATAGTGTCGCCTGTCGAAAGATGGTTTGGAATGTTGTCGATCACGATCTCAGCCTTGCCTTCGACCACCTGCGCCATGGCATCATAAGGCGCCGAGTGAGTGCTCAGCTTCTGCCCCTTATCAAAGGCAAACAGGGTCACTGTGCCTGCAGGGCGATCGATCACGCGTTTGCTTACTATCCCGTCGGTGGAGTATTCCACGCTTTCGGGGAACCTGAACGTTGTCCCGGGTTCAAAAATGCTCTTTTCCATAATGTTAAAAATAATTAATGCCTTTCAGGCCATCTCTGCCTGGCGATCTTTCGGACCTGCTGGAACAGGGCTTCCCTCAGGGTGTCAACATGAATTTTTTCAGTTGCTGAAATAAAAAGTGAAATATCATCCACCTTCGAGATCCAGGTTTTCTCAAGTTCTTCGAGGCTGAGGTTTTTCCGGGTCAGGGGGCCGAGGTCGTCGGCTTCCTTTTCTTCAAACCTGTATGCATCTATTTTATTGAACAACATGATCACGGGTTTATCTGAAGCCTTGATATCGGTGAGGGTCTGTTTGACTACGTTGATCTGTTCTTCATGGTCGGGATGGCTGATATCGGCAACATGGACCAGGATATCTGCTTCCCTCACTTCATCCAGGGTCGATTTGAAGGAATCCACCAGGGTATGAGGAAGCTTCCTGATAAACCCGACAGTGTCGCTCAGCAGGAATGGCTGATTGTCGATAACCATTTTGCGGACTGTGGTGTCGAGGGTTGCAAAAAGCTTGTTCTCGGCGAAAACATCCGATTTGCTGAGAAGGTTCATGATGGTTGATTTCCCGACATTGGTATACCCAACGAGGGCCACGCGTATCATATCCCTGCGGTGTTTCCTCTGGGTGGATTTCTGCTTGTCGATCTCTTCCAGTTTATCTTTCAGCAATGCTATCCTTGCGCGGATATGCCGGCGGTCGGTCTCGATCTCCTGTTCCCCGGGCCCCCTCAACCCAATACCTCCCCTTTGTTTCTCAAGATGAGTCCAGCGGCGTGTAAGCCTGGGAAGGAGGTATTCATATTGTGCAAGTTCAACCTGGGTTTTTGCATTCGAAGTCTTGGCCCGCTTCGCAAAAATGTCTAAGATAAGATTGCTCCTGTCTATAATACGGCATTTCAGTTCTCTTTCTATATTCCTGATCTGGCTGGGGGTGAGCTCGTCGTCAAAAACGGCCATATCTGCTTTATGCGATTCAATCCAATTGCGTATCTCGCTCAGTTTTCCGCTGCCTATATAAGTTCTTGGATCGGGATATTCCAGTTTCTGTACGAATCGTTTTAATGCTTTTCCTCCTGCAGTATCAACTAAAAAAGCCAGTTCTTCCAGGTATTCGATGGTCCGTTCCATATCCTGCAGCCGTGTCGCAACGCCTACCAGGACAGCAGTTTCTATTACAGGACTTGTATCAAGCATTTTCTACGATAATCCTCCCGTAAATTTTTTATAAAGATTAATTTGAATTGACAATAATGGAGATTCAGTCCGGGTTGAGAAGCAGTTTTCCGACAGCAACCTCCAGCTTCTTTCGCAAAAGTATAACATTACCGGGAATGAAGCCTATATAAAAAAGGCAAAGATGTGGTACCTGATGCTTTAATCTGATGCGGTGATATCCAAATTGCATATTTTTGTGTAAGTCAACACAAACCGAAAGAAATATGAGTATTATGTACCGTTTTCTCTGGATACTTCTGATCTTCCCATTCACTGTCTTTTCCCAGGTCGTGCCTTTGCATGCATGGGACGTTCCCCAGGCGCTGATCTCCAATACTGCTGTTCTCACCGGACAGGATTTCAGGGATTACCTGAAAGGAAGCGGGGAAGTTTATCTTGAATACGGATTCCGTAGTTTGCTGGTGCAGGACCTGCGATGGAACACCGAACATGTCGTTATTGAAGCTTATGAAATGGCAGACCTTTCTTCTGCATATGGGATCTTTTCAATTTCCATACCTGATTGCAGGACGAGAGACACTCTCACAACCTTTGACTGCTTCTCCCCTTCAGGATACCAGGCTGCTTTTGGCAGATTTTATCTCAGGATCAGCAGCGAAACGCCATCACCAGGGGATAAAAGTTTTTTTGCATTGCTTGCCGGGAGATTCATGAGTAATAACCCCGACAGCCTGTTCCAGCTTCCTTCGATATTTGTCCAGGATCTTATCGGCCGTTTTGGCCGTGATCCCTGGTGCACAAAAGGCGTACTTGGTATTCAGCACATCCCCGTTCCCTGGCGGGACCTGTTTACCATGGTAAGGAATACCATGTTTCTGGTTGTCCTTCCTTTTGAAAGGGATGTGTATTTTGCCATGATCAGCTTTCCTTCACAAAGTGATAAAAATACATTTCTGAAACGTGCCGGCCTGATGGCCGGGTTTAATCCTGTTCCTAACACAACCACTTCCAACGGGCTATACCGTGAGTACCGGCAGATCGACGATTTGCATATTTACTTTCTCGAATGCCAGCTGCCGTTCTCAATATCCTCCATCGTTCCATGAAGAAATTTCTTCTGCCCGTCTCTGCAACACTTTTTTTAATTTTATTTCTTCAAACATCCGGAACCGGGCAAAGTTCAGGGAATATACCCGAATCACAACCCTCCCTTAAAAAGGCAAAAAATTTGAAATCCGACACATGCTGTCCGCAGAAAGACCTTATTGATTTCTTTTTCAGAGGCAGGAACCCATTTTATCCAAAGAAAGAAAAACGCTTCCGGTTTTTCGCCATCCCGCTTATCGCATACGATCCGGCGACCAGCCTGCAGTTAGGAGCAGGCGGTTCTTTCTCGCTCCAGCTCGGAAAAGCCGGAGAGACTAAACTATCGGCCGGCGTGGCTTCAGTCCTGTACACACTGAACCAGCAGTTTCTCATACAGTACAAAGGCAACATTTATTTCCCTCATAATAAATGGTTTCTTCAAAGCGACTGGAGATTTTATCTGTTCAATCTTCCTACCTACTCTTTGGGCACTAATAACCAGGTTTCGATCCCGGAAGTTCCAGGCTATAAGGCAGTAATCATAGATCCCGCTTTCAATGGAGTATATCCGATGGATTACAACTGGATCAGGTTTCATAACGTGATTTCAAGGCGCTTGACTCCTTCGATCAATGTTGGCATAGGATACCACTTTGATTACCATTACAATATCAGCGATGATAACCTGCTGATCATTAACGACACCCTGTACAACACACCGCATTATGCTTACAGCACCTTGCACGGGTTTAATCCGGGCCGGTATATAACATCCGGTTTGAGCGCCAATTTTGTTTTTGATACAAGGGACGACCAGGTCAATGCTTACAGAGGGATCTTTATTAATGTAAATTACCGTTACAATGCAACCTGGCTTGGCAGCAGCAGGAACAGTTCCACTTTATGGACCGAGTTCAGGACATATATCCCCCTTTCAAGGCGCTGTCCGAGACATTTACTTGCTTTCTGGTATTACGGCTCCTTCCTGGTCAGCGGAAAAGTTCCATACCTTGACCTGATGAGCATCAGCTATGACCAGATGAATTCTTCGGGAAGGGGATATGCCCAGGGAAGGTACCGTGGAGAGGATTTTGTTTACGGTGAGATGGAATACCGTTTCCCGATATCTCCGCATACCCATATTCTGGGAGGTGTTATATTCACAAATGTCACCACTGCTTCCAGCCGAGATATGAACATCCCACTGTTCGGCTATTTTCAGCCGGCTGCCGGGGTGGGGCTCAGGATTATGGTCGGAAAGAGTGACCGCACAAATATTGCAATTGACTTTGGCATAGGCAATATGTCAAGTGGTTTATACGTTCAGACCCAGGAAGTATTTTGATGTACAATGCACCATGTACAAATTAAAGTTTAAAAATCAGGCCCATGAAAAGAAAGTTCAGTTTGTTTCTTCTGATGATCCTAGTTTGTATCTCAGCCAGCGCCCAGGAAGGCAGCAGGAAAGAAGTCACACCCGAGGAAATATCAAAGGATATTGTTGATCGCCTGGCCAAGAAAATTGAGGTGACCAAGGGGCAAAAAGATTCAATAAACACGGCCTTTTTGCAGTTTATGGATGATATTCAGAAATATAATGCACAAGGCAATCAGCAGCTTGTGGATTTACTTATTAAATCAAGGGATGAGAAGGTAAAAAAGATACTTCATAACGATCAGAAAAATGACAAATACCTTGAATTCATTGCTGACCTGAAGAAGCAAAGGGAAGAAAATCAAGGCCAGCAGAGGTATCAGCAACATAAGCCTGGAGGCCAGCATAACCATATAGGCGGAGGGATGCAAGGGGGTGGCATGCAGGGGGGCGGCAATTACTAAGCCGTGAATGTAAAGGCAGCAGAAACATATTCTCAATCAAACCAGTCCATATCGGAGGGCATCCTGTTTAATAAAAATGAACAGGAGAATGGTAAAGGCCCATAAGGACGATCCCCCGTAACTGAAAAACGGAAGCGGAATGCCGATGACAGGTATCAGTCCGAGCGCCATACCGATATTTATCGAGAAATGGAAGAAAAACAATGAAGCCACTCCGTATCCGTATAGTCGGCTGAATTTCGAGCGCTGGCGCTCAGCATTGAGTATAATTCTTATTATCAGTGCAAGAAACAGCGCTATGACGATGACTGATCCGATAAAGCCGTGTTCTTCTCCCACGGTACAGAAAATAAAATCCGTGCTTTGTTCGGGTACGAAATTATACTTGGTCTGGGTCCCCTGCAGAAAGCCTTTTCCCCAGAACCTTCCAGAGCCGATTGCAATAAGCGACTGGTTTACGTTGTAACCGGCTCCTTTCAGATCGGTATTATTGCCGAGCAGTACATTGATCCTCTGTCTCTGGTGAGGTTCAAGAATATGGTTAAAAGTATAATGTACTGAAAAAACAAACGCAGTAGAAGCAAGGAATACTGCAAGAATGACAAGAAAGTGCCTTGAACGATGGGGGATACGATAGTAAACCAGTGCAGCAAGAACCAGAAAGGCAGCTGCGAGTATTAATTTATTGATGATGAGAGCCAGCACTCCGAGCAAGGGAAGGGCAAGGAGGGCAAGTAAAACAAAGCCCGTAAGCCCTGCCCTGTAAAGTACAAGCACAAAACAGATAAATACAAGGGCTGAACCTGTATCGCGTTCTGCCAGGATCAGAAGGGCAGGTAAAATGATAATGATCACGGCGATGATAAGGTGGCGGGGGTTTTTAATATTCCTTTCAAGATAACCAAGGAACTTTGCCAGGGCAAGCGCTGTAGCCATCTTTGCAAATTCGGCCGGCTGGATTCCGAATCCCCCGATCGCGAACCAGGACTTGGACCCCGAGATCTCACGCCCGGCAAAGATTACCATGACCAGCATAAGCAGGAAGAATCCGTAGATGAAATAAGAAAACTGCGAAAAGAATCTTGGATCTATGATAATTATTATGATCGCCAATACCAGGGAAGCGAGGATGAAAATCATCTGTTTCCCGTATTTCTGATGCATATCAGTGATATGCTGGTGGGTGTCGTTATAAACGGCTGCATAAATATTAAGCCAGCCCATAATCACAAGAGCCAGATAAAGGATTACCATCACCCAATCAATCCGGTAAAAAATGCCCTTTTCCAGTTTCATATTTAATATTTATTCCGTGGATGAGATCCGCATTCATAATGCGTTCTTCAATTTCTTTGCGCTTCACCGTGCGCCTGAGGTATTTTTCTATCATCAGGCTGGCAACCGGGGCCGCCCATTCAGCTCCGTAGCCTGCATTCTCAACGACAACAGAAATTGCGATCCTGGAGTTCATTTTAGGCGCAAATGCAATAAAGATTGAATGGTTCTTACCATGCGGGTTTTGGGCTGTCCCCGTCTTTCCGCAAAAATCAATGCTGTCGATCTTTGAGGCACGTGCGGTTCCTTCAGTGACCACATCCGCCATGCCATCAATTACAATATCAAAATATGACTGGTCAACGGCTGTGACTTTTTTCTCCCTGTAGCCGGGGTTTAAAGAATCCTTTTTCCCGATGGCCCTTATGATATGCGGTACATAATACCAACCGCGGTTGCTGATGGTTGCCGCCAGGTTAGCCAGCTGAAGAGGAGTGATCCCGATCTCCCCCTGTCCTATCCCCAGCGAGATAATGGTCATCGATCTCCAGCGATCTTTCCCATGGTACTTGTCGTAATATGCCGGAGTGGGGATGTTCCCGTTCAGTTCACCGGGAACATCCAGCCCGAGTTTTTTACCGAGACCGAAGCTCATCACTTCTTTTCTCCATTTTTCATAAGCCTGCCGTGTGCTGGCATAGATCCTGTTATCGATTATCGACCTGAAAACCCTGCAGAAATAAGTGTTACAGGAGATCTGGATGGCGCCGATCAGGTTCAAAGGTGAAGGATGGGCATGGCATCTGACCATTTTACCATTACCAATACTAAATCCTCCGGGGCAGCCATATGTGGTTGTGGGGAAAAGAACGCCTTCCTGCTGTCCAACGAGCGCATCTACGAGTTTGAACGTTGATCCGGGCGGGTACATAGCCATCAGTGCCCGGTTGAACAGGGGCTGATACACCGTGTCGAACACAAGATCCCTGTAATTTTTTTTCCTGATATTGCCTACAAGAAGGTTAGGGTCGTAAGAAGGGCTGGTAATCAAACAGAGGATCTCGCCGGTGGAAGGCTCAATGGCGACTATGCTTCCTTTCTTGTTCATCATCAGTTTTTCCCCGTATTCCTGCAGTTCTTCATCAAGAGAAGAAAACAGGTCAGTCCCGGCATAGGCAAGCGTATCGTATAACCCATCCTGAAAGCTGCCTTTATCCCGGTTCAACACATCCACCACACGTATTTTCATCCCTTTTTCACCTCTGAGGATCTCTTCGTAGGATTTCTCTATCCCGTTAACCCCGATATAATCCCCTGGTTTATAATAGGGGTCGGTTTCAATAATGTCAGGACCGGCTTCACCAATATACCCGAAAGTATGGGCGGCAATCGGGTAGGTATACTTGCGGAGAGTACGGGACTGGACAAAGAATCCGGGAAAACGGAACAGCTTTTCTTCCAGGAACCCATAATTTTCGCGTGTGATCTGGCCTTCGAAAATAGATTGCCTGTAAGAAGAATAATTTCTGGCGTTTGTCATCCGCCGGATGTATTCTTGCTTTTCAATCCCCAGAAGCCGGCAAAGTTCGATAGTATCCACATTCTTAGCCTGCCTGGGGATGACCATCAGATCATAAGCCGCCTCATTATATACAAGCAGCTTCCCGTTGCGGTCGAATATAAGCCCTCTTGCGGGATACTGGGTGATGTACCTGAGAACGTTATTATTGGCCGAAAGGATGTATTTGTCGACTAGTATCTGCACATAAAAAAGCCGGAAAGTGAAAATCAGTCCCACCGTAAGGAAAATTCCTATAATAATAAATCTCCGGTAAGCCAGAACCTTTTCCATTGCTGCTTAGGGTCTTCTGACAACAATCTCCGGGGTTGTCACGGTATTGCTTTTATGCAATGCACGATCATAAATGAACATTGAGAATTGAATGGTGTCATAGACCGGCTTTGGGTTCAGTGGAATCGTATCGACAATGAACCCTTTGATTGCTTTATTGGGATCGTCAGGGGTAAGGTTGGGGATTCGGGTGTAAAGAGGAGGATTAAGCGTAGTATCTTTCACAAAGACACCGTTCTTTTTCTCATACAGGTCGATGTAATAATTGTAATAATATATGCTGGCGCTGTCGTATGGAGGGTAAATATCGGCAGCATTCAGGCCGATATCCCCATCGCCATCCTGGAACGTAATAGTAAGCACACCAATTTTGGCGATCCTGGTCGTATCGAACAAATTGGTGTAACCGGCAAAGGCGATCTGGGGAATATCAGAATAAGATTCCTTTTTCAGGCAGGATGTGAGCATGACAACGCAAGCTGCAGCCAGGAGGCTGCAGAAAATGGCCGTTCCGAATATCCCTTTTGCTCTCATGCGATACCTGATTTTTGATATCTTTGAACCCTCGCAAAGATATCAAAAATAAAGTATTTCAGGGTGGCGGAAGGTCAAAAACTAAGGGATAGGATTTTAGTTTCGGGCAGCCTTGCCGGGTTCTGTGACCTTGCGCTGGAGGTCTTCCGGTTCCAATATGAAAATTGCCCGGTGTCCAGGGAGTTTGCTGATGCTTTGTCACGGAACCCGGGGAATGTGCGAAAGCCTGAGGAGATTCCATTCATGCCTGTGGAATTTTTTAAATCGAGGGATATCATCTGTTCCGGAATGAAACCCTTGCTTGAGTTTCGCAGCAGCGGGACTACAGGCAGCATTCCGGGCCGTCATTTTTTGGCCGACCCTGCTTTATATGATACCTCCCTTCTGAAAGGTTTCTCCCTTGCATACGGTGACCCTGCCGGGTATACTTTTCTTGCGCTGACCCCACGTCCGGAAGAAAATCCGTATTCATCCCTCATATATATGATTAATAAACTGATGCAGCAGAATTCACAACTGCCCCATGGATTTTTTCTTGATAAGCCCGAAGCGCTTTCGCAGAGGCTGAGAGATCCTTCAGTTGCCGCCGGTACGACCATACTGATAGGCCTCACTTATGCCCTTCTTGACTTTGCGGAAAAATACCCTGGTAACTATCCCGGGCTGGTAGTCGTTGAAACCGGGGGAATGAAAGGCCGCCGCACAGAGATCACCCGAAGGGAGCTTCATGAAAGACTGAAGGCAGCATTCTCATCCGCCGGGATACATTCTGAATACGGAATGACGGAATTACTTTCGCAGGTTTGGTCTTCAGGGTCGGGGATTTTCAATACCCCTCCCTGGATGAAGGTGCTTATTCGCGAGGTAAACGACCCTTTTTCCTTTTGCCTGCCCGGACGTACAGGCGGTATAAATATTATCGACCTGGCCAACCTGTATTCATGCAGTTTCATAGCAACCCAGGATCTTGGAAGAGTTACTAAAGAAGGAAGTTTTGAGGTCCTTGGACGTTTTGATTTGAGCGACCTGAGGGGCTGTTCACTTATGTTACAGGAGTGAAAATCTCCGCGGAATCATTCTTTGGTGAATTTACCAGCTTTGAGATTTTATAAGCTTTCATTTTTTCCGAAGGAAAAGGTTTTAAAAGGCTCAGAAGCTCGGAATCCGACAAGGGAGAAAGCCAGCGTTTTTCATCTGCCTGACAGAGGATTGCCGGCATCCTGTCGTGAATGTCACTCATTATTTCATTAGGAGTAGTGGTCAATATTGAAAACGAATGGACCGACTCACCATCAGGGCCTGTCCATTGGTCCCATATCCCGGCCATCGAAAAGGGTTTCTCGTCCTTCATCAGGATCCGGTACGGGTCTTTTTCTTTGTCTTTTTTCCATTCAAAAAAACTATCAGCGGGTACGAGACAACGCCTGCTTCTGAATGCACTTTTATAAGAAGGTTTTTCGGTGATGGTCTCTGATCTGGCGTTGATCAGGCGGTAACCAATAGACTTGTCAGTGGCCCAGAACGGGATAAGTCCCCAATGGTAAAAGCTGAGTTCGCCTGGATCATGATTAGAGATCACAGCCAGGTCCTGTCCGGGAGCGCAATTGTACCTTGCTTTATAGATGGCTGTGCGAACCCTTACCCCAAAGCGTTCTTCGATGAGTTCATCCAAAACTGTAAAAGAATATCTTCCACACATTCAGAAAGAATTACAGCTTAAAGTTAGTAAATTTTTTAATTTTAACTTTTTTACCGGTTTTTCAAATGGAGGAACCCAGGCAGGGAATCTCCTACCAGTGGTGTGGAAGGCAAAGCAGATGAAGCATTATAACATCAGCATCAGCGGACGGGTTCAGCGTGTCGGGTTCAGGTTTTCGGCCATGCAGGCTGCATATCGTCATGGCGTATCCGGCTTTGTCAGGAATATGAAAGATGATTCAGTGTATATCGAAGCGGAAGGAGAAGAGGATGCCATAAACCTCTTTCTGCAATGGTGTCGAAAAGGTCCTCCCGGAGCCAGGGTAGATACGGCTAAGATCTCGGAAGGGGAAATGAAAAATTTCAAGACGTTTGATATACTGTATTAGCAAGGCAGTTTATGGGGATTTGATTACCGTTGCAGGTTATTTAAAGGTGATCATTATGCCTCTTTGAGGCGAAATTCATTCCTTCAGCCCTTCAACAATTATCACGATCTCTCCTTTAACCGTTTTACTGCTGAAGTGCAATATCAGTTCTTCCATAGTTCCCCTTGCATTTTCTTCATGGATTTTTGTAAGTTCCCTGGAAACGCAGGCATAGCGGTTGCTGCCAAAGAATTCAGCAAATTGAGTCAGGGTTTTGACAAGCCTGAACGGGCTTTCATAAAAGACCATTGTCTTTTCTTCTTTTGCCAGTTGCTGCAGGCGTGTATGCCGGCCTTTTTTATGCGGAAGGAAGCCTTCGAAGATAAAATGGTCGGAAGGGATTCCGCTGTTGACCAGGGCCGGGACAAAGGCCGTTGGTCCGGGCAGGCATTCCACCGGAATGCCTGCCCGGATGCAGGCCCGGATCAGAAGGTAGCCGGGATCGCTGATCCCGGGAGTGCCGGCGTCGCTCACGAGAGCAATCACGGAGCCCAGAAGCAGCCGGTCAGTAACATTATCCACTGAACGGTGCTCGTTGAACTGGTGATGCGAATGCAGAGGCTTATCTATGCCGTAATGCCTTAAAAGTACCGATGTGGTACGCGTGTCTTCAGCCAGTATCAGGTCAACTTCCTTCAATATCCTGATCGCCCTGAGAGTGATATCCTCGAGGTTGCCGATGGGAGTGGGTACTATATAAAGTTTTCCGGGCATATTTTAAGTAGCGGGATAGCGAAATAGCGAAGTAGCGAAATGGCGAAATATATTGAGCGAAGCATTTTGAACTAGCCGACTCAGGCGGAGTGCAGCGACACCGCAGCGGCGGTGCAAAGATGCGAGCGGCCTCATGATTTTACAACTAATTTAAACCCCACTCCATGAACATTGATCAGCTCCACGCTGGGGTCCTCCTTCAGGTACTTCCGCAGTTTAACAATATACACATCCATACTTCGGGCATTGAAATAGCTGTCATCATTCCATATCTGTGTCAGGGCAGAAGAACGGTCGAGCACCTCGTTGGCATTTATACAAAGAAGTCTCAGCAGACCTGCTTCTTTCGATGTCAGCTTCTGTTCCTTTTCGTTTATCGTGAGGATCTGATGGTTGAAATCAAACGTATACTTCCCAAGGGTAAATACATTATCATTCCCGGTTGTTTTCCCCCCCTCATCCGTCCTCCTGAGAATTGCATGCATCCTCATTAAAAGCTCTTCCATACTGAAAGGCTTTGTCACATAATCGTCAGCCCCGGCCTCAAACCCTTTCAGCTTGTCGTCCTGCAGGGTTTTTGCAGTAAGAAAAAGTATAGGCACCTTCCGGTTCATCGCACGTATCTCCTTTGCAGCCGCAAACCCATCCTTCACAGGCATCATGATATCAAGAATCACAAAATCAATTTCCTTTTTCCCGAATGCCTCAACAGCTTCCTGCCCGTTAAGGCACAGGGTCGTATTGTATCCCTTGGCGTCGAGGTAATTCTTAAGGATATTACCAAGGTTTCGGTCATCCTCCGCCAGCAAAACATTTACATTCACTTTTTCCATATCTTGATCTTTCATTCTTTATAGATAAACGGAAGAAATACTTTAAACTTGCTTCCCCTGTTAACTTCACTTTCAAGACTGATCTTCCCGTGATGTTCGCCGACAATTGCCTTGACATAACTTAAGCCCAGGCCGAATCCTCTCACTTCGTGAATATTCCCGGTGGGAACGCGGTAAAGCTTATCAAAGATCTTCTTTTGTTCCGACTTGCTGATGCCAATGCCGTTATCTTCAATCGTCAGAAGAACGCCGTTCCCGCTGTTCTCGGTGCTTATCCTGATCATAGGTTTCCTGGGGGAATATTTATTGGCATTATCCAGAAGATTATAAATCAGGTTGGTCAGATGCACCTTATCCCCTTCAATCCTTGGATTCGAAGCAAAAAAACTCTTAATGATCACCCCGTCTTTGATTTCAACCTGAATGCGGATGTTCTTAACCACATCATGAATGATTTCGTGGATATTGATTATCTCCCTCTTCATCTTCAACTGACCTGAATCAAGCACCGCCGTCTGCAGGATCTTTTCCGCCATCCCTGCAAGCCGCTGGTTTTCCTCCCTTACCATATTGATGTAGTTCGAATAAAATTCGGAGGATTTGCCGATATCCTTGTCACTTAAGGCCTCGCAAGCCAGGGAAATGGTAGCAATAGGGGTTTTGAACTCATGGGTCATGTTGTTAATGAAATCGTTTTTCATCTCCGAAAGTCTCTTTTGCCTGAAAATGGTCGAAATAGTATAGGTAAATGAATACACTATAACGATTATGAGAACCAGGGAGATCAGCAGCATGCCCCATAATTCAGTCAGCAGGAACCTCCTTTCATTAGGAAAATTAATCAGCAGGTACTCGGGAGGAGTGAAGATATCGCTCTGGAACAAAGGGAATGCATAGCCCTTCTCAAAGAGCTCCTTTCGGTAATTTGGTGATTTCTCGATCAGGTAAGCTTCATTCTCAGGTTTGTAAATACCGAACTCAAAACGCGTATCAATTCCCCTGATGTTTAGTTCCCGTGAGATGAGGGAGTCAAGAATATTTTTATTCAGGAATTCATCATAAGGCAGATGAGGATTGATGTTTAGCAATCCTTCGGGTTTTGATTTCTCTATCGAACGGCGTTTTTCAAGCAGCTCGATCTTCGAAACAACTTTCGTAATGGCCTCATTCACACTGCGGCGGAAATTAGCTTCCTTGACGGTTGAGGCATTCCTGATCCAGTAGATCTGGATGCCCATAAGCCCTCCGAGTGCAAGGGTCATCACAACAATAGTAAGGATTATAAACCGGCGGTTCATAACACAAAAGTAAAGTAAAAAGCCGATTTATGGTTTTAACACTTTTTAACGTACTTTAATAATCCTTAACATTTGCGAATCGGAGGCTGCAGTATATTTGTGGCACAATTGCGAGCCTGATAAGAAATACGATAGCTTTGATAAGGCAGTAATGTGTGCATTTAAGTGAGACAGCGTTTTGTTTATTGATTAAATCCCGGATTCTTTCCGGGATTTTTTTTATCCCCACTCATGGCTCATGGCTCATGGCTCATAGCTCCTAGCTCATGGCTCATAGCTTATAGCTCATGGCTCATGGCTCATGGCTCATAGCTTATAGCTCATGGCTCATGGCTCATGGCTCATGGCTCATGGCTCATCACGACCTTCTCGATTACTTCCGGATAGTACTCATACTCCAGCTCATGTATCCTCCCTGCGAGTGTTTCCACAGTGTCTCCGGAAAACACCGGGCATCTGGCCTGGAAAATAATGTCACCCTCATCATATCTTTCATTTACATAATGTATGCTGATGCCCGATTCCCTTTCACCTGCCTTAATTACGGCTTCATGCACCCTATCGCCATACATGCCTTTTCCTCCATATTCAGGAAGAAGAGCGGGATGAATGTTGACGATCCTGCCGGGGTAAGCCTTGAGCAGGTTCCCGGGTATGAGCCAGAGGAAACCCGCGAGCACAAGAAATGAGATTTCATTATTTGTCAATATTTCAGGGATTTCACTGGTATTATAAAAAGTAAAGCGGTCGAAGACATGGCAGGGGATGCCAAGTTTCTGCGCACGTGTCAATACATAAGCATCCGTCCGGTTGCTCAGGATGAGCCTGACCCTTATCGCCGGATGATTCGAGAAATATTCTGAGATCCTCTGTGCATTAGTCCCGTTCCCTGAAGCCAGAATTGCTATATTTGTCATGATTATCAGTTTCAGATACAAAAATACAAAACCGTAAGGTTGATGGCCCGACCTAACTCAATATAATATAAGTGCCTGAGAATTAATTTTTAATAAAACCTAACATTATCCAAATAGTACTGATATTCAGCAGGTTGATATTTTAAAATGTTAAAAAATCTTAAAATTCTTTGGCAGGTACCTGAAAATTATTTCCTTTGCACTCCTTTTAACCAAAAAATTTAAAAAAACATGTCTGACATTGCAGCAAAAGTAAAAGCTATCATTGTTGATAAGCTTGGTGTTGATGAAAGTGAAGTTACACCTGAAGCAAGTTTCACAAATGACCTGGGTGCTGACTCCCTGGACACTGTTGAACTGATCATGGAATTTGAAAAGGAATTCGATATTGCCATCCCCGACGATCAGGCCGAAAAGATCAGTACAGTAGGTGAAGCAATTGCTTACATTGAAAACAACACCAAGTAAGGATTTCTACGCTTGTATTGTATGATGACAAACACTTCCTTAACAGGGAGTCTCCTTTAACAAATGTAATTTAACCATCAATCAGAAAGCTTTGAGACGAGTTGTTATAACTGGCCTTGGCGCGATTACACCGCTGGGGAATTCGGTCGATGAGTATTGGAATAATCTGGTTAAAGGAGTAAGTGGTGCAGGCCCGATCACCCGCTTCGATTCCTCTAAATTTAAAACCCGCTTTGCCTGCGAGGTCAAAAATTTCAACCCTGAAGATTATTTCGACCGAAAAGAAGTTCGTAAATACGACCGTTATGCCCACTTCGGAATAGTTTGTGCCGACCAGGCTATTATAAATTCGGGAATGGATCTTGAAAAGGTCGATAAAGACCGGATTGGGGTTATCTGGTCTTCTGGCATCGGCGGTTTGGATACTTTCCAGCAGGAGGTATCAGGTTTTGCATTAGGCGACGGGACTCCCCGCTTCAACCCGTTTTTCATTCCAAAGATGATCGCTGACATTGCAGCAGGTCATATTTCGATTAAATATGGTTTTCGGGGACCGAACTTTGCGATCGTTTCGGCCTGTGCATCTTCTGCTAACTCACTGGTGGATGCCATGCTTTATATTAGGAACAACATGGCCGATGTTTTTGTAGCCGGTGGATCCGAGGCTGCTATTACTCCTGTCGGTATTGGCGGGTTTAATGCGATGCATGCCTTGTCGACCCGTAACGATGATCCAGCCACTGCTTCAAGGCCGTTTGATAAAGATCGTGACGGTTTTGTCATGGGAGAAGGAGCGGGCGGCCTTATCCTTGAAGAACTTGAACATGCGAAAGCACGCGGAGCCACGATCTATGCTGAAGTTGCCGGAGGCGGGGTTTCTGCCGACGCTTATCATATGACTGCTCCTCATCCCGAAGGTATGGGAGCAATCCTCGCAATGCGCCATGCCTTGGCAGATGCAGGAATGAAACTCGAAGATATCGATCACATTAATACCCACGGCACATCAACCCCGGTTGGCGATATTGCCGAACCAAAAGCAATTCTTGGACTTTTCGGGGAACATGCATACCGGATCAATATCAATTCAACGAAGTCGATGACCGGCCACCTTCTGGGCGCTGCCGGCGCAATCGAAGCTATCGCATCGGTTATGGCTGTAAGGAATAATATTGTTCCTCCTACGATTAATCATTTCACCGATGATCCTGAGCTGGACAGTAAACTGAATTTTACTTTCCACAAAGCCCAGGAAAGAGTTGTGAACGTTGCACTCAGCAATACTTTCGGTTTCGGCGGACATAATGCCACGCTGATCGTAAAAAAATATTAAGCGCCTTGCTTTGAAGTTCCGGACATTAAAAACGGTCCTCTTCGTTAATCATTCCGACAAACATCTGAAACATGCCATCAGGAATATTTTTGGGTTTCGTCCCGGAAATATTTTTTTATACCGGCTTGCATTTACACATAAGTCGGCCAGCCAGGAAACCATCAGAAACCTCCGGATAAATAACGAACGACTTGAATTTCTGGGTGATGCAATACTCGATGCAGTCACCGCCGATTTTCTTTTCAAGACATTCCCAGCCAGGGATGAAGGCTTTCTTACAGAAATGCGTTCCAAACTGGTCAGCAGGGCCCAATTGAACAAGCTTTCCCAGAGAATGGGAATAGATAATCTCATCCAGCTCGAGAACTCTTCATCGGGCGTGTTCCGGTCCTTTAAGGGCGACGCTTTTGAAGCCCTGATAGGAGCGATCTACCTCGACAAAGGTTTCAATTTCACCCGCAGGATCATCCTCAAAAAAATAATAAACCATTATATTGACATCAACGAACTTGTGAACCAGGAAGTGAACTTTAAAAGCAAGGTTATTGAATGGGCGCAGAAAGAGAAAAAGCAACTCAGCTTTAATGTCCTTGAGGAGATCGGCAGCGGTTATAAAAAACAATATCTCGTTGAGTTAACTATCGAAGGACTGCAACCGGCAAGGGGACAGGATTATTCGATTAAGGGAGCAGAACAGAATGCCTCTGAGAAAGTCTGGCAAAAAATAAACGGGGAAAGCTTGGAAAAGACTTGATATTTGATTATATTTGTTATGATCAATCGTTCTGATTATGGCAAAAAAATTCATGCTTGAATCACGAGCTGAACCTTCGTTTTATACTCTTGCCGCAGTTTCCTGCCATCTGAAAGATTACCGCCTGTCGTTTTTACTTAACCAGAAGCTGCCTGCCGGCTTCAGGAAAATGGATGATTTCCATGGCAATTACAGTCTTTATTTTTATCTGGATGAAGAATGCCGGAATTCATATTACCTTGTTAGTAACCGGAGCGAGGAAAAAGTTCTTTTTCCTGAACTCAAACAAACCGATTTTGTGATCCTGGTGGAAGGTCAGTATAAGAAAAACCAGCTTAACTACCTGATCAGTACCATCAAATCGATACCAAATGTACTGACCACTTTTGAGATCCAGGCTGAAAGCCTGAAAAATTTTTCAGGCTTCCTGGCTGATCTTGAACTTCATTTTTTAAATCTTAAAATAGAAAGCAAGCCCAAATTAGTATTTACTAAAAAGTAAGGAGGTGCATATGTTTGAAGAATTAAAGAAATCGCTTGATAAAGGAATCGAATATGCCTTTATGACAACCGACAAGCTTGCAAAAGCAGCCAGGGATATGGCAAAGGAAAATAATCTGACAAAAGAGGAAGCCAAAAAACTGCTCGACCTTCTTGTTAAGAAATCCGAAGAAACGAAGAAAAACCTGGAGGTGAATTTCCAGGAGCTGGTTAAAACCACACTTCACAAGATGAATGTCCCGACTAAGGAAGAGATCCGGAGCCTGGAGGCAAGGATCAAGAAGCTCGAAGCGAAGAAAGTCCCGGTGAAGACGGCAAAGAAACCGGTAAAGAAAGTATAAACAATTAGCGAAATGTGAAAAGCGAAAAGCGAAATGTTTCGCTTTTCGCCATTTCGTTTTTATCATTGAGTTATGCGAATCTCCCAAATCGGACTGGCCATGCATGAACTCGGAAGAGCCAGGGAAATACTGGGTGTTTTATTCAAATACGGGTTCCAGGACTGGGTCAGTAAAAATGGATTGGGCAAGTACCTTGTGACGAAGAAACGCTTTGCCCGAATTGAGCAATACAATCAGTGGGAGAGGATCAGGATGGCTGTGGAGGAGCTTGGCCCCACATTTATAAAATTCGGTCAGATACTGGCCGACCGGCCTGATATCCTCGATGAAGATCTCAGGAATGAACTTAAAAAACTCCAGGATGCTGCCGACCCCATGCCTGATGACATTGCCATTGCCTTTATTGAAAAAAACATCCATTGTTCCGTCGCCGACGTTTTCAGCAAATTTGACACCAACAGGCTGGCATCTGCCTCTATGGCACAGACCTACCATGCAACTCTTCTGAACGGGGAAGAAGTTTGCGTTAAGATCCAGAGGCCGGGGATTGATAAAAAGATCAATCTTGACCTCCATCTCATGAATTATTTTGCCATTCGCATGCAAAAGAATAACCCCGAGATGGAAGCCATCAATGTAATTGGTATCGTTAAAGAATTCGGTAACACAATTAAAAAAGAACTGGATTTCAGGCATGAAGCGGCAAGCGTGATCAGGTTCAGGCATAATTTTGAGAACGATCCGGATATTTATGTCCCGAAAATATTTACGCAGTTTACAAACCAGTATGTACTGGTTGAAGAATATGTTAGCGGGATCAAGGTTTCAGACATGGCATCACTTAACGCTTCCGGCCTTGATACATTCCAGCTTGCGAAAAATGCCGTCAGGCTGATGTTTGACCAGCTTTTTAAACATGGATTCTTCCATGCCGATCCGCATCCGGGAAATATATTCGTACTTCCCGGTAATGTGATCAGTTTTATTGATTTTGGCATGATGGGTTCGTTAAGGGACGAGCACCTGAATTTTCTTGGGAAATACACTTTAGGCTATCTGGAGAGAGATGCACGTGGCATGACGGAAGCACTTCTGCTGGTTTCCGGAAAGAGGCATTTTGCGAGGTCCAGCGAACTGGAACATCAGATCAAGGACCTGCTTGCACATTACAAGTATCTTTCTATCGAAGAAATGGATTTCGGGAAGATCATGAACGAATCGGTTGATATACTTGTCCAATATGGTTTGCGGATGCCTCAGGGGATCTACCTCCTGGCCAAAGCGCTGATGGGAATAGAAAGAGTTGCGGTCGTCCTGAACCCGGGCATCGATTTTGCCGGTGAAATGAGGCCATATGCAACCGAGCTTATTTCACGGCAATTCGACCCGAAAGTGATTGCACGTGAAGTATTCGATTCGCTGAAAGAATATTACAGGCTCGTTACAGAGATCCCGGCCGATCTCAACGAGATCATCAGTAAAATAAAGGAAGGCCGTTTTAAAACCCAGATCGAGCTCAAAGGCTTCGAGCCCCTGATCGAACATATAGATGCTTTTGGGAACCGTCTTTCGATTGCTATCGTTCTTGCGGCCCTGATCATCGGTGCATCGATACTTTCACAGTGGGAACAGGTTCGCTGGATCGGCACTGCAGTGTTCGGCCTTGCAGGTATATTCGGGTTCTGGATGCTGGTGAAACTTTTGCGAAAGAATAAGTTCTGAATTTCGAATTTCGAATAACGAATGTCGAATTATGATTTTTTTCACAGTTCGACATTCAACATTCAATATTCGCTATTCGATATTAAATAGTCCCCGTAAACTGCTTGAGGAATCTGAGGTCGTTTTCGAAAAACAGCCTCAGGTCGCGTACCTGGTACTTCAGCAGGGTGACCCGTTCAATACCCATACCAAAAGCAAATCCTGTGTAAATCGTACTGTCAATCCCGCAATTGTCAAGCACTGCAGGGTCTACCATCCCGCAACCCAGGATCTCAACCCAGCCGGTATATTTGCATATATTACATCCCTTACCTCCACAGATATTACAGGAAACATCAAGTTCTCCCGACGGTTCGGTAAAGGGGAAAAAAGACGGCCGGAGGCGAATCTCAGTACTTTCGCCGAACATCTCCCTTGCAAAATACAATAAGGTCTGTTTAAGGTCCATGAACGAGACATTCTTGTCAACGTACAAACCCTCAACCTGGTGAAAGATGCAATGCGCCCTTGCCGAAATAGCTTCGTTTCTGAATACCCTGCCCGGAAAGATTTTCCTGATCGGTGGCTGTTCAGTCTCCATCGTTCTTATCTGGACTGATGAAGTATGAGTGCGGAGCAGGATCTCGGGGTCCCTGGCAATGAAAAAAGTATCCTGCATATCCCTGGCCGGATGTTCAGGGGGGAAATTCAGAGCGCTGAAATTATGCCAGTCATCCTCGATCTCCGGGCCCTCGGCAACAGTATATCCGATCTGCCCGAAAATTCGAATGATCTCATTCCTTACTATTGAAAGCGGATGGCGTGTCCCGGGTGCCATTTGATCGACCGGAAGACTAAGGTCAGCAGACTCATCGTTGGCTTCCTTGTTGCCCTCAAATGCCGATTTCAGGTTCTCGATCTTCAGCTGGGCCGCATTCTTCAGATGGTTGAGCAATAGGCCCATCTCCTTTTTCTGTTCGGCCGGGACATTCCGGAATTCATCAAACAAAACAGAGATAAGCCCCTTCTTGCTGAGATACTTCAGCCGAAGCTGTTCCACGTCGCCGGGCAAGTCAGCCTTAAGATTGCTAATCTCCTCTGTGAGATATTTTATACGTTCGAGCACGGCTTGACGAATTACGAGTTACGAATTACGATTTACGAATGATATCTGAAAGAAATCGTAATTCGTAAACCGTATTTCGTAAATCAGGATTTTAATCCGCTAATTTGATTGTCATCTTCAGGTCCTTCTTCGGCCTGTCGTTCTGGTCGCGTTCAACATTAGCGATCTTATCAATGATATCAAGGCCTTCGGTTATCTCTCCGTAAACGGTATATCCGCCATCAAGAAAAGGAGTTCCACCAATAGTCTCATAGATCTTTTTCTGCTCATCGGTATACTTTGCCGGGAGTGAAGAAGCGGGGTATTTTTTGCCTTCAACAATATAGAACTGGCATCCGGAGGAGGCTTTTTTAGGGTTTACATTGTCGCCCTGCCTTGCAGCTGCAAGAGCACCTTTTTTATGGATGAAGGCAGGATTGAATTCAGCGGGAACAGTATAGCCGGCATCACCGGAACCAAGCTGCTGGCCTGGTTTTGCATTCTTAGAATCCGGGTCGCCACCCTGTATCATAAACTGGGGAATTACCCTGTGAAACAGGGTCCCGTTGTAAAAGCCCTGCTTTACAAGCTTTACAAAATTATCACGGTGCTGGGGCGTTTCATTGTACAGAAAACCCTTCATGTCACCATAGTCGGTATGAATTACGAATTTTACCACTTTCTGGGAGGTTTTAGTTTGAGACATAGTTGAAATACTGAAAACAAGAATACTTGCTAAGAAGAACAATACGATTTTTTTCATGAGTCAATAATTTGTTTTTAATGGTTACATCAAATACCCCTATTGTCTTTCCCGGTTTGCAATAACGCTGTTAACCCGGGTATTTCTTATAAATTCTGTTTAAGATCAGGCTGCAAATTTAAGGAATTTTTTCTCAGAACTTATCCACAAAGATGTGAAGTGTGACAGTAAATGAAGTAATTTTAAATCCAGCATTAAAACATTTGGCATTCAGGGCTTAACGCCGGCCTTGATAAATATGGATAAAAGTATTATCACCCGGGAATTGCAGATACTGCTCGAAGCAATCAACGAACAGTTTGAGATCATCAGGGAATATGAGGATTTTATACCTCAGATCGAATTTGACATGATCATGGAGAATGTTCGTAAACTTTACGAAACCTTTCACCGTCTTCAACGTTTGAATGATCCCCTGCTTTTCGTGGAAAAAAAGATTTCGGTTCCGCAGGACATTAAAAAATCAATATCCGCTCCCCCAACTTTTAAACCTGTAAAATTGCCCGGCATGCAGCAGGAAGCCGTCCCGGAGATAAAGTCAGAACCTGTTAAAATGCCTGAACCGGAACATTTCTTCGAATCTCTTCCTGAGTCAGAACCTCAGCCATTACCGGTTACATCGACGAAGCAGCCGGTAATCAACGGGCCCATTATTCATCCGCCAATTCCGATGAGGCCTTTGGTTAAAAAGGAAGCCCAGTCGAAGCGTCATGCTGAAACCGCAGAACTCGAGCTTTTCTCCAGGGAGGAACCCGTGTTTAATATCAAACTGAAGGAAGCAAGAGAGAAAAGCCTGGGCCCCAAGGTTTCGAGGCATGAAAGTTTTAAAGCGGCAATCGGTATCAACGATAAATTCATGTTCATCAACGAGCTCTTCGACGGGAACCTTCGTGAATATAATGAAAGTGTAGAAACACTCAGCGGTTTTAAAACATTACCCCAGGCTCAGGAATACCTTGATCTTTTAAGGCGAAGGAATAGCTGGAACTCGGCATCAAATTCCTTTAAAAGGATAAAAGAACTGGTAGAAAAACGCTTCTGAATTATCAATCCTTTATTTCTTTGCCACTGCATTGATCAGGCCATTGGTTTGCCAGTCGGCATAGATTTTCTGGGCAAGCTGCAATGCCGATTGATCCACGTATTGAGGGTCGGTTACAGTAATATCGGCAGTCCAGATGGCACCATCGCTCTTTTTAATATTGTATAATACCGATTTGATGTTTACTGTCGAAGTAGTACTCCAGTATCCGCCCGAATATACTCCTCCAC
>Ga0208494_1000098_pt1 | contig 29753 bp, 34 predicted proteins | sample CryBogmetaGMA10M_FD_184544 | JGI IMG/M metagenome (GOLD analysis project Ga0208494, IMG submission 184544) | Freshwater microbial communities from Crystal Bog, Wisconsin, USA - MA10M (SPAdes) | ecosystem: Environmental > Aquatic > Freshwater > Lake | place: Crystal Bog, Wisconsin, USA...
TATCTCACGTGAGAGGTTTTGACCCAGCCTGCTTTGTGACCTTTCGGGTGGAGATTGTGGCTTGCAAGGAGTGCCCGTGCTGCATAAAACATCGCGTAATATGCCCGACTGACTGCATCGTTGGAATAACCGCCAAAGAACAGGTATTCAGCAGCAGAAGAGGGTTTCTGCTGCAAGAACGAGATCCGTTTTAGGCAACCGTGATCCCCTCTTTTGTAACATTCCGGAAAAACGGGGATGCAGGATTGAATGTATGTGCATTCACAACCTTGACCGACAGGTATTCACCTGATTCAACCATGACATCAAATGCCAGTCCGGTCATTGCATGCCAGCCTTCGTTTTCATCACCATTCCAGAGCACCAGAAGATCGATATCCGAGTCTGCGCCGGCGTCATCCCTTGCTACAGATCCATAGAGAATGATCTTTTCGATATGGCGGGCATAACGCTCCTGCGCCAGCCGGGCAAATTTCCGGATGACGGTTTTGTAGCGTTCGTGAATGGGCATGACTCTCGTATATGATCCTTCCCCGATTGACCATAAATACTTGCCCGGGATAATCGAATTTTAGCAGAAGTTGCGAGCACTTCATGACAACGGCTTTTTTTGCGCTCCCATCGCTTCCGCACATTATATTTCGGTTTACACCAACCGGATTCATCATGAAGCATGCACAGCCGGGTGCCAGCATAAAAACACCAGCACCTGCCCGTTCAGATTTTTTCTCCACCCATCCTTCACGCGCCGATCATTTTACTGAATCGGTAATCCGGGAGATGACCCGGCTCTCCATCGCACACAATGCGATAAACCTTGCACAGGGTTTTCCCGATTTCCCCTGCCCCATCGAACTTAAAGCAGCTGCCTGCGCCGCGCTGCATGCAGATCTCAACCAGTACGCGATCACGTGGGGTGCAAAGGATCTCCGCGAGGCGATCGCTGGACGGGTAGCGCACTACAACGGTATGCACTTCAATCCCGAAACCGGAATCACTGTCACCTGCGGTTCAACGGAAGCGATGATGGCATCGATGCTTGCCCTCATCCATCCGGGCGATGAAGTGATCGTGCCGGAACCGTTCTACGAGAACTATGGTCCGGACGCTCAGATCTCCGGCGCGGTGCCCCGGTATGTTCCGCTAGGTGACGATCTCGCCATCGATGAGGAATCCTGGAAGGCTGCGTTCACAAAGAAGAGCCGGGCTATCATCTTAAACTCACCCAACAACCCGACGGGCAAGGTCTTTACAAAAGACGAACTTGCGTTTGTTGCTGACCTCTGCATCGATAAGGACGTGATCGCGATCACTGACGAGATCTACGAACACATCCTCTACGATGGAAGATCTCACATCTCCATTGGATCGCTTGACGGGATGGATGACCGGACCATCACCATCGGAAGTTTCTCAAAGACCTATAGCGTCACCGGTTGGCGTGTCGGGTATGCACTGGCGGATGAGCACCTGACCGCACGGATCCGGAAGATCCACGATTTCCTTACGGTGGGTGCACCAGCTCCGCTCCAGCGTGCCTGCGTTACCGCGCTCGAACTCCCAGACGCATACTACCAGGAACTCGCACGCGAGTATGACCGTAAACGGATGATCCTTTTTACGGGACTCAGGCAGGCGGGATTCGAGTGCCAGTTGCCAGAAGGAGCGTACTACATCTTCACGGATATCTCAGGCTTTGGCATGCCCGATACCGAATTCGCCCGTTTCCTTGTGGAAAAATGCGGGGTTGCGGCAGTTCCGGGAAGTTCATTTTACCATGCCGGGGGAGCGACCAAACTCCGTTTCACTTTCTCAAAGAAGGATGAAACGCTACACGACGCCTGCGAGCGACTGGAGAAGTTAAACGATATGGGGATCGCATCATAACCCGTGTATGGGAACTCTTCGGTAGCAATGAAACCAAATAAGGGAGATTTCAACCTTCAGTCCCATCACGCTCTGACGTTTCCACCTGGCTTCAGATAAGCACAGGGAATATTGTCAGAAGGATGCACACGCTGACCGGTATGATGAGATTGTCATCAACCGGCGTGAAGAGCTCAATGATCCCGGCAATGACTGCAATCACTATCGCCCCAATGACCGTGAGGAACGGCACGAGCACAAGAACCGTGACGAGAATCCCGGAGATCGTCCCTTCCCAGGACTTGCCATTATAGATGCGTCTTTTCCCGTACCGTATGCCGACGAGGGTCGCGACGCTGTCCAGCACGGCAATGGTGACAAGCGCCGGTATAACGACAGGTGCCGGGAAGAGTATGACACACAGAAGTGCACTCACCGCAAAGAAGAACGCCCCTTTTCCTGGCAGGGGATCGCACCGGTCCCCGTAATCAACAAGAGACGAGAAGAGCGGGATCCGGTACCCACGGAGAATGAGGTCAACAAATATGATACCGATAAAAAGACCACCGGCAAGGATCGAGACCACTGTCGGCTGATCGAGGAATTTGACCATCCCCGCGATACCCAGCCCGAAAAAGAGATGGATCAGTTTCCTTACGATCTCCTGCATTAATTGACACTATGCCGGGGATAGGATAAAATCCTCTCTTTTTCGCGCTTCAGGGTTTCCCGGTTTTATCACACTTCGTCAATCGTGGGGATATAATGACTGGGCGTTCACCACATATATTCAATCACTGAGCCGCCGCGGGAGCATCCCGGGTTGACGGCGACGCTATCGCCCTCTGATTCGAGAACAAAAAGTCCAATTAACATCTTGCTATCAGGACGGGAAAAATCCAGTAAAAAAAACCAATGCGCTGCAATAAAGCGGCTCTTTTGTCACCGCTTGGATCTTCCACTGCCGTGCGCATGCTCGCCCGGCACCCACCGGCTGCCATCCTTTGTCAGCTCTTTTTTCCAGATAGGCACACCGGCTTTTATTGCTTCGATAATAAAACGTGAACCCTCGTACGCTTCCTTCCTGTGTCCTGCGGAAACGACGATGATTAGTATGTTCTCCCCGACAGAGAGCCGCCCGATGCGGTGAATGATGTCAACGGAACAGAGGTTGTGAAGAGTCCGTGCCTCCTCTGCGATCTTTTCAAGTTCTTTTAATGCCACTTCTTCGTACGCCTCAAGTTCCATCTCACGAATATCATCGTCTCGTACGACACCATCAAACACGACAATTGCACCTGTGCCGCGCTGCTTTGCCTCGTTGATCAACTGCCCGATATCGACATCTGCTGTCTGGATTGCGATCATCGTTCCACCTAAAGAGTGCCTAACCGCCCGCAACCGGCGGGAACACGGCAATCTCATCGCCATCAGCAACCGGTGTCTGTACTGCGTTCGCACAATCGATGCGTTTCCCGTTCTTCATTAAGATCACAAACTCGCGGAACGCACCAGTGTCATCAAAGATTGCATCGTAACCCTCCCGGTTCATTCCGGCAATCTCTTTGATCATTCCCATAAAACTGGCTCCTTCCGGGACATCGGTGATAATATCGCCACCGAACAACTCGCGGAACCGTGCAAAAAACCGGACTTTAACGGTCATATCATCTCTCTGTTAGTATTGTGTTTATCCCCGCATACTTCACATTGTGGATTTCTTTCAAGCGCAATCTCCTCCGCGTGCGCCCGCAACCCGTCCCAGATAAAGAGCCGGTTGGCAAGGAGTTCTCCGCTCCCCAAGAGATACTTTAGCACCTCGGTTGCCTGAACCATTCCGATAAACCCGGGCGTCACCCCCACCACTGGGAACATCTCTTTTGGCGGAGGGTGGGGAAAGATACACCGGAGGCACGCGGTCTTTTTCGGAATGATCGTGGTCGCCTGCCCGTAAAAACCCCGTATCCCGCCGTGGAACAAGGGAATGTTCTTGTCGATTGCCACGTCGTTTAAGATATACCGGGTCGTGAAGTTATCCATCGCATCGACGATCCCATCCGCATCGCCAACAAGTAAATGAGCATTTGATGCATCAATAGTTGCATCGATCACCTTGACTGTGATGTCAGGGTTGATTGCCCGGAGTTTCTCCTCTGCTGATGCAGTCTTTTTCAGTCCGATGTCGCGATCATAGTGGAGGATCTGCCTGTTTAGGTTGGACTGGTCGACCACGTCGTTATCCACAACCGTAAGAGTACCGATCCCGGCGACTGCAAGGTAGAAAGAGATGGGCGAACCGAGCCCCCCGGCACCGGCAATGAAGATGTGGGCATTTTTAAGCCGTTCCTGCCCTTCGTCACCAAAGAGCATCATCTGCCGTTTGTACCGCTCTCGTTCTTTTTCTGTTAACATAATTCACCGGAACCTGTGTTGGTATTTGCGCTTCGATCTTCGTGCTAATGCCCGCAGGTGAGATCTTCACCGTGATCGTGGTCACCATGATCATGGGCGTGCGTGGAGGTCTCCTTCCACGGTTCCATACCGTGCTTCACCCGGTAATCGTTGATTGCCTTATGGATGCCTTCCTCCGCGAGCACCGAACAGTGCATCTTAATCGGCGGGAGTCCGTCAAGCGCTTCAGCCACTGCCTTGTTGGAGAGCTGCCACGCCTCTTCCAAAGTCTTTCCCCGGACGAGTTCCGTCGCCATTGAACTCGATGCGATCGCTGCTCCGCACCCGAACGTCAAAAACTTTGCATCGACCACCACGTTATTCTCAATCTTTAAAAAAATTTTCATAATGTCGCCGCAGACCGGGTTCCCGACCTCTCCAACGCCATCCGGGTTCTCTATCTCGCCTACGTTCCGTGGGTTCTTGAAATGGTCCATCACCGTCTCGCTATACATGGCTCCCTCCCGGTTTTCCTGCACTTTCTTTCTGGTACAGCGGGGACATCGCCCGTAAACGTGATACAACTTTTGGCAGCACCGCGAGCACGGTATCAACATCCTGTTCAGTGTTTGCATCTCCGAGTGTCAAACGCAACGAGCCGTGCGACACTTCGACTGGCACACCGGTGGCAAGAAGGACGTGCGACGGTTCCAGCGAGCCCGATGTGCATGCGCTGCCGGTGGATGCACAGATGCCCTCGTCATCCAGCCAGAGGAGCATGGACTCGCCTTCGATAAATTCGAAACTCACGTTGAAGTTCCCGGGCAGGCGCTTCTCCGGGTGCCCGTTGAGCCGGGTGTGGGGGATCTCTACAAGGACTGTTTTTATTAACCTGTCCCGCATCGCACGGATCTTTTCGTTGTGCCCCGCTATGTCAGCAGTCGCAAGCTCGATTGCTTTTCCCATCCCGACAATACCTGCGAGGTTCTCTGTGCCTGCCCGCCGCTTTCGTTCCTGCCCGCCACCGTGAATCAGGTTCTCGATCCGCACGCCCTTTCTGATGTAGAGTGCCCCCACCCCTTTCGGACCATAGAACTTGTGAGCAGAGAGCGAGAGCATGTCGATGTTCTGCGCCTTCACATCGATCGGGACATTCCCGATTGCCTGCACCGCGTCCGTGTGAAAGTACACCTTGCGTGCCCGTGCGATGGCGCCGAGTTCCGCGATTGGCTCGATCGTGCCAATCTCGTTATTCGCGTACATGATCGAGACAAGGATCGTCTTATCGGTGATCGCAGCTTCGAGCGCGGCGGGATCAACAAGCCCGTATTTATCAACCGGAAGATACGTGACATCGAACCCGCCCTTTTCCAGGAATTGGCAGGTGTGGAGCACAGCGTGGTGCTCGATCTGTGTCGTGATGATGTGGTTGCCCCGTTTCCGGTTTGCATACGCTACGCCTTTTAACGCCCAGTTGTCCGACTCGCTGCCGCCCGATGTGAAATAGATCTCTTCCGGGTCAGCGCCGAGAGCTTTTGCCACTTGAGCCCGTGCCGCATCAACAGCTCTCTTTGATTCACGGGCAATGCCATAGATGGAAGAAGGATTGCCAAAATGTTCGGTAAAATACGGAATCATTGCTGTGACGACCTCCTTTCGGACGTATGTCGTGGCAGAGTGATCCATGTAGATAATGCGCTTTTCTCCCATTCTGGCACCTGTTACTGAATATGTGCGCCGGTCTTTGAATTATTCTTTTGTCAACACCCAAAAAACTGGATTGATCTTTTAGTGGACTGTTTTTTGGTACCAGTTCGCGTACACGATAGAGGGATGGTGCACTTCTGGTACAGAGCGACAGAGCACAAAGCTTATTTGATCTTCTGCACAAATTATTATTCACAATTGTGAATACACAGTATTATGTGACAATTGTTATAACTTAAACGTTGTGATAGTATGGAAGCCCCGTGTCAGAAAATAGTCTGGGATGTGTTGCCTGCGATACGTGCAGCTATTGCCGTTGAACTCGTCCGGTGCGGTGTCTCACAGGTCGAGGCATCCCGGATGCTGGAGATTGCACCATCAGCGGTGTCCCAGTACCTCTCCGGAAAACGCGGGTACCGGATCGAGTTCGAGAACGATGTGAAGAGGTCGATTGAACTGCTCGCCCGTGATTTACAGGCAGGAAAAAAGATCAACCTCGTCCAGCGCACCTGCGATATCTGTAAACAGTTGCGTGTCAGTGATGAAGGGTGCGGCGGCGAATCCACCGAACGGTGCGGTACATAAATCCCTCCCGGTTTTTAAGAATATCCCCGTTTTTTTGTTCCTGTGAATTTCTATGGATCTTTTTGCCAGACGCGAACTCGTAAAACAGAAAATAGCAGAGAAAGGATCGGTGCTCATTGCCTTTTCCGGGGGAGTGGACAGCAGTCTCCTTGCCGTCCTCGCCCGGGAAGCGCTCGGGGCAAAGAGCCGGTGCGTCTTTCTTGACAGCCCGCTCGTGCCGCGTGCGGCAATTGCAGAAGCAGAAGATATCGCTCGCAAGCACGGTCTCGAACTTGAGATCATTTCTCTGAATATCATGGACGATAAACTGTTTCTTGCGAACCCGGCTGATCGCTGTTACCGGTGTAAAAAAAAATCAGCCGTAATCTTGAAAAGGCGCTCCGGCGAACTGGGTTTTACCTGCATCGCAGACGGCATGAACATCTCGGATACAGGAGAGCACCGACCAGGTCTTGCTGCGAGTGCAGAAGAAGGGATCATGCATCCATTCATTGAAGCCAGCATCACAAAAGCGGATATCAGGACCCTCGCACGCGATATGGGTCTTATGTTCTGGAACAAGCCATCCGCTGCCTGTCTCGCGTCGCGCATCCCGTACGGGGATGAGATCACGCAGGAAAAACTGCGCATGGTTGAGGAAGCAGAAGCGTTCCTGCACATGGTCGGATTTTCGCAGGTCCGGGTCCGGGTGCACGGCAATATTGCCCGGATAGAAGTACCTAAAGAGGATATGAACAAAATAATCAGCATACACCCTGATGTGACAACGACACTCAAATCGATCGGTTTCTCGTATGTAACGCTCGATATTGAGGGATACCGGTCGGGCAGCATGGACGAGGTATTATGAAAACGCGGGAGACACCAACTACGGCAGAACAAAAATCACGAGACGAGAAGAAGCGTGCGCCAGAAAAGATGTCCCACACCGTCCCCTGCCTGAAGGTTGACGGGGATGCGTGTGAAAAGACCTCGCACGAAGTTGTTGAGGAGCATCCGATTGCCATATTCGTGAACGGGCGACACGCAGTGACCGCAATGATGAGCCCGGTCGATCTTGAGAATTTCGTCACCGGATATCTCTTTACCGAACAGATCATTAAAGGCGTGGATGAGATCGAGTCGATCAAGATCGACAAGAACCGGATCAGCGTGATCACAAAAAACCTGTTCAAGGTGCTGGGACCAAAAAAGACCATCCTTTCCGGCTGCGGCGGGAGCACGTCATTTATTGATGCCGGAAAACTCCCAAAGATCCAATCAGCATTTACCATCAGTGCCAATGCAATCAGGGATGCCCAGAAAACAGTCCTCGATTCAGACCTGCACCATACCACCGGGGGCATCCATATGGTGGTGCTCCTTTACTGTGAAAAGGTAATCACAATCGCAGAGGATATCGGACGCCACAACGCGGTCGACCGGGTGATCGGGTACGGGCTGCGTCATAATGTTGACTTCTCCCGGACGTACGTGATCTCATCGGGTCGCATATCATCAGAGATGGTGCGCAAATGCCTGGTTGCAAACATTCCTGTCGTCGTCTCCCGTAGCGCGACGACAACACTTGCGGTGGAGATCGCAGAGGAGACCGGGCTCACTGTGATCGCGTTCGCACGCGGCGGGAAGATGAACATCTACACGCACCCGGAACGCATCATGGACGACTCACCCAAAAAATCTGCATCATCGACCCAGTGAGTGGCGGAGCCGGCATACCTGGCAGAGATCCCCGCTGCTGGGATCACCGCATTCCCGGCAGCGGCGCAGGGTATCCATAACCGGCATGTCGGTACAATATTGTTCGATCTTTTTTTTACTCTCAATCAGGTGCTGCAAGGTGCCGGGATTCTGGAATTCAAGTTTCGAGAGCATCCCCCGCACTTCTGCCCGCAGGGCAAAACGGGTATACGGGCACTCGGGAAGTACCTTCCATGCATTGCAGATGAAAAGATAGATCGCAATCTCTTTTTCCGGGGTGAGAGCAAGGGGTTTGATGCGCGGGATAAAAGACGGCGTCTCTTTTGTGGCATCACGGATGAGCCGGGGCAGGTCGCCCCGGAGCATGTTCATGAGCACAGACTGTGCCTCATCGTCAAGATTATGCCCGGTGGCGATCTTTGTCGCACCATACTTTTCCGCAGCGACAGCGAGCGCCTTTTTCCGGAGGATGCCACAGACCGTGCATGCCTCTGCCTCCCGCCCGATAAGGAGTGTATCAAGATTATCGCCAAACAATTCCGGGAACGAAACCGTGTGCTGTTCGATCCCAAGGGTTTCTGTCAGCTGTACGGCTGCTTGGACAGTTTCATTCCGGTATCCCTCAATTCCTTCGTCGATTGTGATGGCGACCAGATGCACCCGCTCCCATGTGGGCAATAAACGGGAGAGGACGAGAAGCAGGGCAGTGCTGTCCTTGCCGCCGCTCAGGGCAACCGCGATCCGGTCTCCGGGTTTCACCTGCTGTTCCGTCCGTATCGTACGGGCTACCCTGTCTTCGAAAAATTCGATGAAATGCGCTGCGCAGAGGTGACGATCCGGCTCCCGGATCCGGGCGACGGCAGGTTCATGGCAGAGCGTGCACCCTGTAATTTTCGATGTCCCCTCCCGGTCGCTCACTTTTTATCCCCCGTGGGCAACCCGTATGATCCTGATCTCATCGTTTTCGGTTGCGACGGCATCTTCCGGCACAAGCCGCCCGTTTACTGATACAATCACCTCAACCGGGTTGATGTCAAGTGCGATGAGCACCTGCTCGATAGTACAGGCACCCGTGTCAATTGTCTTCTTGCTGTTGTCCGGAAGGATAATCTTCATGCAGATGGATAATCGTTGGGAGTGTGCGCACATAAACATCCCGGTGGAAATATCTGACGTCAGGAAGTGAAAACGGCATTGACTATTAATAAAAAAGAACGAGATTACTAGGATACGGGGAGTGTGCCGGGTGCCAGGTGTATCAGAAATTCGGGATGAGATACTCCGGTTAAAAGAGGAGAAGCACGCAATTATCCTTGCGCACAATTACCAGCGGGCAGACGTGCAGGACATCGCGGATGTCGTCGGGGATTCACTTGAACTTTCCCGCGCCGCAGCAAAGATGAAAGGGGATGTGATCGTCTTTTGCGGCGTCGATTTCATGGCAGAGACAGCAGCTGTTCTCTCGCCGGAAAAAATTGTCCTGCTACCAGCACCGGACGCCCACTGCCCGATGGCTGATATGATCACGGCTGACCAGTTAAAACTCGTAAAATCCCGGCACAAAAATGCTGCTGTCATCTGCTACGTGAACACAACCGCTGAGGTCAAGGCAGAGAGCGACATATGCTGCACATCGGCAAATGCCGTGGCGGTCGTCAACTCGGTGCCAGAAGACAATATAATTTTTGTTCCGGACCGGAACCTCGCACAGTATGCAGCACGGTTCACTAAAAAGAATATTCTCCCGTGGGAAGGCTTCTGTCTTGTCCACGACCGGTACACGCCGGAACATGTGGCAGCAGCACGACTACTGCACCCGGATGCGGCTGTGCTCGTACACCCAGAGTGCCGCCCGGATGTGATCGATTGCGCGGATTACGTCGCGAGCACCTCGGGGATTATAAAGTACGTGCGTACATTACCGGAAAAGGAGTTTATCATCGGGACTGAAGTGGGAATTTTGCACCGTCTTAAAAAGGAGTCCCCCGAAAAGACGTGCTATCCCCTCTCACCGGATGCAGTCTGCGTGAATATGAAAAAGACTGATCTCGCGAAGGTGTGTGATGCACTGGTATCCATGCAACCCCGCATCACGGTACCGGAAGAGATTGCGGACCGTGCACGCACAGCAATCGCGCGAATGCTCGCACTGTGACAGGTATCACAGCGTGTCAAAACAGGATATGCCGGGGTGTGAAGGAACCGGTTACCCTTCCTTCTTTTCCGTGAGTTTCCGGTACATCTCCTCACCGACACACTCCTTTGCGTGTTTGCACCACTGGACGCAGGATGCGATGTCGTTGTAGACCACAAACCCGCATTTGTCGCATTTCACTGCAATGTCGTTTGAGAATAATTCCACTTCTTCACCGCACTGCGGGCACTTTTTGATTGCGAGCGTGGGTGTACGGAGATTTGCGGCGCCGGGACAATGGTCGAGCATGATCTCTCCCTGTATACTCTATGTGTGGCTAAAAGAATTCACTGGAGTTATCACCCGCTCGTCATCGATTGTGGGATTGTTGACAAGTGGTGAGACTGGAACTATTTTCATCTCTTCGGAAGGATATGGGGCAAGGATATCCATTATCTGACCGGTATCGAATACATCACGGGAGAGCCAGCGCACTTCGTTCTCCGGAGTCAAAATTGCCGGCATCCGGTTGTGGACGTGCGCCACGAGATCGTTGGGTACTGTAGTGATGATCGTGTAGGAGGCGATTTTTTTCCCTGCCGGATCATGCCATTCGTCAAATAAACCGGCGAATGCAAAGCACTGCCTCCCGGTCAGAGAGAAATAAAACGGCGTCTTCCTCCGCCCTTCTGTCTTCCACTCAAAGAAACCGCTCGCGGGAACAAGACACCGCGAGCGTGTGATCAGGTTCCGGAACGAGGGTTTTTCTGCGAGTGTTTCTGCCCGTGCATTGATGAGAGGTCTTGTGGATTTGATATCCTGTGTCCAGTGAGGAATTAAACCCCAACGCATCAGTACGAGTTCATTTTTTTCTGCTCCGACAATGACCGGCATCTCGTTTCCGGGGGCAATATTGAACCGGGAACGAGCGCCGAGCATCGGGTTGAATACACGGAACCGGTTGCCAAGGTCATCGATACAGACAAGCGAATACCTGCCGCACATACATTTCCCGTATCTCCATCTCCGCTGTACCGCTATATGAGCCTGACGCAGGCAACTCGTAATGATCACGGGCGGCACTGACCATACAAAGATGTATGAGCGGCAATCACTAATTTACCGGAAGGGTATGACTGAAAAAAAACTCATCTCTACTGTGAAATATGTCTCCGGTACAAAACCGGTATTCTTCCTTTCAGAGATTTCACTTTATCTTGATGAGCCGCAGTCAGTCCACCAGATCTACACGACAATCCTTCCGCATCTTGCACAACTGGGACTTAAGGCAAAAAAGACAGGACTGGATTATGAGATTTCAAGGGTCACTCCCCCACAACCCTATATTCTAAATGATGATGAAGAGAAGAGGATTGCTGCATTTTTTGATGAGCGCAGCATTCCTGCGACACTTGAATGTGCCATTGAGCAGTATATAACAAAAAAGATTGGAAAGAACTGGGACGATCCGGTCATCCTTGAACGGTTCCGCAGGGCAATTGTCGCGCAGAAATCAGACTACTGGAAGCCGACGCACCAACGGTCATTGCAATACACGAAAGGGTATCATGTGCTCGGGTATCTTGCGTACCATTTCCCGGTCTATTTTATGCAGACCGAACACCTGCTTGCGATGCTCGCACGCGACGGACTCCTAAAAAAGGATATGACCGTTCTGGATGTGGGTACCGGTCCCGGAGTCGTACCGCTTGCCATTGCGGATCTCTATTCCCGGCTGGATACCGCTCGTGCAACCATCCATTCAGTTGAGCGATCTGAGGAGCATATTGAGGCATTCACATTCCTTGTACAGAACGTCTCCGGAAGATCGGATCGCGTCGTCATAAATCCCCCGGTAAAATCTGACATCACCGCACTTACCGGAAAGATGCTGCCGGAGAGTATTGACCTCGCGATCTTTTCCAATGTGACAAACGAATTGACCAAATCATCCATTGAAGAACGAGCGATGCTTGTGATGAGTTTCGCAGAAAGGCTTGCACCGGATGGGACAATTCTTATCGTCGAACCTGCTGAAGAGATCACCTCCACCCAGCTGCGCACGCTTTCCCTTGCCCTAAAAAAGAAAGGGTTGTCCATCTATTCTCCCTGTTCGTTTATCCATAACACGAACTGCACTCCGGACCGGTGCTGGAGTTTTGTGACTGCGCCGTCTATCAAACCCACGCACCTGATGGAGACGCTTGCCGCTTGCAAAGAACCATTCCGGTACATAAACACCGATATCAAATACAGTTACGTGATACTCAAAAAGGACGGGAAAACCCGTGAGACGTTCCGGGTTCCTGCTGGATCACGCGGCGTGCGGTTGTCCCGGATCCATCTTCATGTGGGAAATCGGGTGAATTTTATCGCGGCAAAAATGTCCGAGGATCTCGGGGATCCAAAGACCCATATGTTCAGGCTCTGCGATGGGTCAGCGGAAAAGCCGGTGTATGCCGTGTTACCTGCTTTTCATATTACCGCCAGCAATGATACAATTTTGTCAGAACAGTATGGGTCAATTTTGGAACTGGAGAACGCGCTGGTGCGGCACAATCCAGCGCACGATGCGTATAATGTGCTCGTCAGCCGGAACACACGGGTTACACCGGTGAAATAATTTTTACTATTTAAAGTGCTGCAGGCAGCACTTTTGTTTTGTGTGCTTTCAGCACGCGGGTGCATCATGTATGTTCTCTTATCCAATAACTTCGGATAATGCCACTACCTTATGCCTGCCGGGCATCTTCAGTAACTGTTGGTTGCGGGGGATTTTATTAGAATTCAATGCGCCGGAAATCGCGTTGCGAATCTTTTTTTATCGACAGCGCAAGCGAGGGTAATAGCGCTGGTAATCCTGCAACGTCATCTGCTCTCCCGCATCACCCGGTTCTACAGCAACTCCCCTCTCTACAAAAAAGCCAATACCAACTACCACTATACCTTCATGCACATCTGACTGGTGGTCACCGTTTCCCTTGTACCTATCCCTTTTCGCATTGCCGCATTAACGCAGGAACGTAACAACCTCTTTGGGTATCCCTTGGAACGCCTCGCCGGTGTGATCAAAGAGGTCGGATTCCGGTGTAATGGATGTGCAAAATGCTGCACCCGGGCGTTCAACGGGCATGTATTCCTGCTCGACCGTGATGTGACGGCAGCAAGAGCCATTGATCCTGCTGCACTCGAACCTGCCCCCAAACCCGAGTTCTGCGACCAGAACGGCACGTTCTATGTCTCCGGGTATGCGCTGCGGGCGAAGGATGATGAAGCGGGCTCGTGTTATTTTCTTGAAAATGGCAGGTGCCGGATATATGACCGCCGTTTTGCCATCTGCCGCATCTACCCGTACATGCTCCACCGTGAACCGGATGAAACGGGAAAGGTGGACTGGCGCCAGATTGCCGGGCTGGACCAGCACGGGGAGTATGGTACGGTTATCCCAGCCGACGGGTGTCTTGCAATCGCCCGTGAAACGACAGAGTATGAAAATGCATTCCTCACGCAGGAGATCGATTTTCTGGAGACTATAAATGAGCACTTCACCCGCAAACGGCTCCGGCACGTCCAGAAAATTTATGATGACCGGATGAGAGCGTTTGCAAAAGGTGAACCGATAACAGTCATGGCGTATCACGACGGGCAGCTGGAGAAGCACCGGATCACGCCGTGACCGGGCACACCTGTGGCAGGGAAGGATCCTCCATGACAATCCAAAGGATCCCGTCGGTTAAAAAGAGATGAATCCCGATATTATACGGCATGTAATAAAATGACGGGAATGCCGTCGTGCTGCGGATAGCTGCCGGCACACAGGGCAATCGCTGATAAGATCTTTTTCTCGCATTTCAGCCGCTGGCACCTTTTCGATCTTTTTTAATCCCCGGCAGGAGACAGGTCTCCAGAAAATTCCTCTTCCTGATCTGTTAAAAAAGGGGTTTAGATGTTTCCACCGAACTGCATGGATTTGGGCGCAAACGCCCCTTCCACCAGTCCACGGTTGAAGGCGTCTGGCACCTGACCGGTCTTTGCGTAGGTGTATAATGCTACAACAAAGATCCCCTGCATCGCCGAGGCGAGGATGGCAAGGATTGCTATGAGCACGACAAAAAGGGCGATTGCTGCAAAGAATATTGTTTCACTGTGCAGCATAGTCGTGGCGAGCACGAGTACAAAGCCGACAATGCCGATTGCGAAAAAGACAAGCCCGATCGAGAGACTTCCGACAACGCTCTCGCCCCAGGTCTTTTTGAACAAACCGAGGGACTCCTTCATCGAATCGAACACGCCTTTTTCCTCAAAGACAAGCACCGGTACAACAAACATCGTGACCAGGCTCCAGGCACCGCCGACCAAACCCGCAGCGATCTGCCCGAGGAAGCCGGCACGGTCTTCGATCATGCGAAGGATGAGCCCTACCGTTGCAGCGATGATCGCCCATGCGAGAATGGAGCCAAGATGGCGGGTAGCCGCGGAGAGCCCCTCCCCGACTGTCATGGGTTTGCCCTGGAGCCTCGCGTTTACACAACTGATCAGCCCCACGTTAAAGAAGATCACGACAAAGTAGCTGACCACGTAAAACAGGAAAAGGAGGATGATCCCGGCAATTGAATTTGTCGCAAGCGAGTGTGCACCGTTCGAGAAGATCAGCGGCAGGATAAACGTGGCAATGACAAGCAGCGTAACGATTCCTGATAATACCGGAAATGTGAGGAGTTTTTTGTCCTCTAAGAGGATTCGCCAGCTCGCCTTGACGAGTTCAATACTGCGCGAGATACTTGAAAACATATATTGTCGTTTGTGGTCAAGTGAGATGAATGTTTTTTGACAGGGATTTTTTATAGTGCCCGGTAACGGGGGAGATGCCTGCCGCGGTTTGTTTGCTTTTTGCAGTTCCGGTCATTATCGCGCATATAACTGATGGCACACCTGTAATGCTGGAAAACCTAAATGGCAGTCACTATCCACAGGGAATTTATTATCCCGGGGGGGTGTTCCGGCAACCATCGTTTTTGCACAACTGGGAACAAAAGGATATGCACAGGAGCGGTAGGCAGGGTTACGGGGATCAGGGGAATTTATTCCTGAAAAATCGTGCAAGATTCCCCAGTTGACACATACATGGAGCTGCACAAGAAAAGGCTTAAAGCCGGTTTCGTGTTAAAAGAGGGAGAGATAAAAACGGGAGGTAGTTTAACGGGTAAACACCTCTTCTACAAATGCTCCGATATGCTCCAACGCCTCATGCCCCTCGGGTACGTGTTCACCAAACATCTGCCAGTAGTGGAACATTCCCTCCCAGATCTCGAACCGTACCACAACGCCCGCCCATTTTGTCTTTTTCACAAATGCCGATATATCATCGAACAAGAGCTCGTGCGTCCCTACCTGTATATAGAGCCGGGGAAGCCGGGACAGGTTTGCGTGGATGGGGGATGCCGTCGGATCATTCGGGTCCTGCCCCGCAAGGTACACGGTGCGAAGTGCGTTGAGTCGCGCAGGAGTGATCCAGTCCTTGTCCCGGTTTGTAACCATCGAGGCGCCACCAAAGAGCATATCGACTACCGGGGACATGCAGATCGTTGCCGGGGGCAGTGGCAGTTTATGCCCGGATAGAGAGAGTACAAGACCAAGTGCCAGTGTTCCCCCTGTTGAAATACCGACCGGAATAATATGGTGCGGCAGATGGTTATGGAGAATGAGATACCGGTATGCGGCGAGTGCGTCTTCAACCGCTGCAGGGTAGACATGTTCAGGTGCCAGACGGTAATCGACCGAGAAGACCCGCGCCCGCGCAGCATGTGCAATACGAGCGATGAGCCCAAGATGGTCTTGTGTCGACCCTACGGTAAACCCGCCGCCGTGGAAGAAGAGGATGGTCCGATCCGGCAGCGATTCCGGTACCGAGCACCAGAAACCCTTCAGGTCTTTATGGATCTCCACCGGCTCCACAAGCGGACGCACGCCGTGCTGGAAATTTTCATAAAACGCTGAAAAATCCTTGCGAACCACTGCAATTGGTTGATTGGGGTCCGGGCTATAGGATTTGATAATCGAAAGGAAGTCTTCATGAGTTTCGCGAATCATTATGTGTGCTTTTGGTGGAGGTGCAAGATAAAGGATGAGGGTGCAGACCCAAATTGACAAAAAGTCCGGTTACCACCATACATTTTACCCGGAACATCGAGATCTCTTCCATTGACTTATGATCATTCCCCCAGAACGAACACACAACAAGTACTAATCGTCACGCACATAAGCAAATCGAATATCCCTGCCCATGAATTCCCCGATTGCCCCCCGGATCCCCGCTTCCGCAATGGACCAGTTCAACTATGCCCTGCGGGAACTGGGCGAACAGTCGATGCATTTCGTCATCGCATTTGACGGGCAAATCGATGAGATGCAGCTGAAGCATGCATGTGCGGCAACGCTTGCCGTGGTCCCGGTGCTTGGCTGCCGTTTTGTCGAGGCTGACGCGCCGTACTGGGAACGCATCACGTCCTTCAATGCAGATGACCTTGTCCGGATCCATCCGTCCGCTGACAGGGATCTGGACCTCCAGAAGGTACTCATTGCGCCGATCGATCCGGCAACGAGTCCCCCGGTGCGCCTCGACATTATCCGTTCCGAATCTCGCGACACGCTCTGCATCACGGTGCACCATGCCGCGATGGACGCACACGGGCTGATTGTCTACGCACAACTCCTTGCCAGCTGTTACCGGGACCCCGGTGCATGGCGGAATTACCTCTCCCCCTGCCCGGACCGTTCCCTTGCCGGGATCCTGTCCCGGTTCTCCTTACAAGAGCGCGTACCGGTTATTACACCGCCCACGCCCATGTACCCGGGCTGGGCGTTTCCTTCAGGTCCCGGTGATGGCAAAAACCGGGCATTTGCAATCCGCACGCTGTCTCAAAAACGCCTGCACGCGATCAAAAATGCTGCCCGATTCAACGGGGCAACGGTAAACGATCTTCTCCTTGCCGGGTTCTTTTCTGCGCTCTGTGATTACATCCATCCACAACCCGGTCTTTTTCTGCCCATAATTCTCTCGATTGACCTGCGGAGGTACCTGAACCGGGAAAAACCCGCACCAGATACGATGGACACGCAAGCGAGCGGTGCCGCTACATCTTTACCTTTGGATGCAATCACCAACCAGTCAGTTGCATTCAATGTGCTGATGCCTACCGGCACACGATCGTTTGATGACCAGATCAGGGAGGCAACTGCCGCGATGCGGGTGCACAAGGCAAACAACCCGGGTCTCGCGTCTGCTATTGACATTGAATCATTCGGATACGCCAATTTCACCGGCATTTGTGAACGGGTACGGATGATGAAGGAGGCATCGGCAGGCACCGGCGCAAACACCCCGTTCTTAGGAAACATCGGGATCCTTCCGGAAGCATCAACTGACTTTTCCCCTACCCTGCCGGTAATAGGTGCATTTATTGCCGGAATCGTCATCGATCCCCCGGGCGTTGCACTTGGCGTGACCACGTTCCGTGACCAGCTGACACTTTCCATCGGGTACGGGTGCGATGCCATCCCGCACGATACGATGGAGGGGTTCATGGACACGCTCGTGGGTTACTTTCCCATTTGAGTAACCTCCCCGTTCTTATCCGGATTTGCTACCAGTACCTGCCGGAAATTCCACACACAACCGGACAGAGATCACCATAAAAAAAGAGGATCTGTTCCGGATTACGGCAGGACGTTCCGGGTGTGCCGGATCGTCTCATCCATTATGACCGCACACCTACTGCATACTCATCATCTGTCTCGTGGTGAGGAGCCACTGGAGTTCACCTGAGGGGCGGGGCTGGAACGAGTAATTCCGGATCTTCGCGAGCCCTCCTTTGGTCATGACGATGGCGGCACTGTCGCTACCGCAAATGATCCGGCTGATGAGCATCGAGCAGCTGGGTTCATGCCCGACGATCAGCACCGTTGCATTGTCTTCACATTTGTTAATATCGGCACAGATATCATCAAGGTTCCCGCCCGGGGCAAGAGACTCCCAGACCGTGATGCCACTTTTGTTCCCACGGGATGCGGCAATAATCCCCGCAGTTTCATGAGCACGTTTGAGCGGGCTTGTCGCGATCAGATCGAATTTGTATCCCCGTGATGCCATCCATTGTGCGACCAGGGCAATCTCTTCTTTTCCCTTGCCGGTGAGCTTGCGCTCTGCATCGTTGAACCCGGAATGGTACACTTCTGCTTTTCCATGCCGTAGAATATAGAGATCCACACAGAAAGATAACGTTCTGGGAATATGAGGGTTTTTATCCAGAGGGTTGGAGCGTAAAGAAAATGACCATGATGCACCGGAGTACAACAAGCCATTCTGCATGGCAACCCCGGAATAATTACCGGATTGTCGAATAGCGGGTTTTGGTCTACCCGCATCTATTTTAACTTTTATGGCAAAGAACGGTGTATGACTACTGAATCTGAAGCGGTAAAAACTGTCGCTGACCTCATGGCAATCGCTGCCCGCACCGCACCAAAAGCGGTGGGCATTGACTCAATTGGCATTGAGGTCGTGACGGGAAAAGAGCTTGCGAAACTGGCAAAGGAAATGATCAAAATCGGCGATGCGATGGGTGTTGACTTCTTCCGCATAAACGGAGAGCAGGTGAAGAACAGTGATGCCTGCGTCCTCATCGGTGTAGCCGGCAGGCAGGCACTTGGTGCAAACTGCGGGGGATGCGGATACCCCACCTGCGCCGGGATGGCGAAGGCAATAAAAACCAACAAATCTTCTGCCACCGCCTTTGCCGGTCCGAACTGTGTCTTAAAAATCTCTGATCTCGGTATTGCGGTTGGCTCTGCAGTGAAAACCGCAAGCATCCATAACGTCGACAACCGCATTATGTTCTCTGCGGGTGTTGCCGCGTTAAAACTCGGGATGCTCAAAGGGTGCAGTGTCGCATATGGTATCCCGCTTAAAGCATCGGGCAAGAGCATATACTTCGATATCCAGATGAAGCACTGACCAGGAGATTTTATTTATCATGATAACGGACATGATGCTCGCGTGCCACAAGCACACAAAATGAAAATGCCGGGGGCATTTTCATAGGAAGTTGGCAAGCTGACTTTCATCATGGTGTGCCTGAACCGGCAGGGTTCATCACGGATTTTTTTTCTTTTTTCCCACCCGGTAAAACGTATTGCGTGTTTTTAGAGGGTGACGCATATCCATCGCAACAGTCACTGTCGGCATTTGATCCGGCTGTGCAACCCCCGGTTTATATACCGTAATCCACAACGGTTCTGTACATGTTCATCTTCGCCCACTTCTTTTGCGGTGCCCTTATCGGACTCGGGTTCTGGCACCTGACAAATGACCGGCGGGCACTTCCCCTCTGTATCCTTGGTGCAATCCTTCCCGATCTCCTCGACAAGTCGCTTGCCATGCTGTTTCCTGAGGTTTTTGGCAGCGGCAGGACGATTGGACATGCCTTGTTCTTTTTTGCGATCATCCTTGTTGCGGGTGTCCTCCTCTGGCAATACCGGAAAACCCTCTTAGGCATCGCTTTTGCGTGCGCTATCTTCTCTCACCAGATCCTTGATGCGATGTGGACTGGACTGTCGACATGGTTCTATCCGTTTTCCGGTCCATTCCCGACATACATGATCCCGGACTATGTCGGGCACTACTTCTGGCTTGAAATTCTTAATCCATCAGAATGGGTGTTTGGGTGGGCTTCGCTTGTCATCGTGGTTGCGTGGTACCTGAGCATACCGGAACATCGCGTTCCCTTACTGCCAGATCGCAGAAAAACAATTGCACGTTTCATCGCCGCCGTTCTACTCGGGGTTATAGGCGTGTACCTGCTTTTTTTCGGGCTGGCGGCAATCCCCAATGCAGTCTTTGCACCGACATACGACCCGGAAACAAATGTAATGGCTGGCATTGTCGCCCTGTGCGGCACAATCGTTCTTGTGAAATGGCGGCAACACTTTTTTTGCGATTAACCCGTATTTTTCCTGCATCCGTGTCCTTTCGCGTTTTACCTGTCTGATAATGATCTGATTGTTCGCGCATGATCCTCGTCCTGGGGGTCTGGTACTCTAACTGGACCTCGCACGAGAACCGTGATTGGGGGATAGCCAGCCCGGTATCGGGTTTATCTGAAGGTCGTTGATGGACGTTTGTGGGGATGATCTGTCTCGTGCGAACCGGGCTTATGCAGAATGCACCGCGTTGCTCCGGGTAATCTTTGTTTTTACCCTCTCCCAGGTCTTTGTTATGAGGAAACTCTCGCCCATATACCCGATCATCTTCTCAAACTTCTTCATCGGGATGGCGATCGTCAGTGTATCCACGGGAACGCAGGGACGTGCCGACGGGTCAAACATCCCGAACACTGCCCGGGGGTGTTCGCTCTGCAGCTCAAGCCGGGGATAGTGGATGATCGAGGAGCACCCGGAACCAAAAGGACATATCACGCCGTCCGGGTCTGACTGGTCAAAATTTGCGAGTGTGAACAGTGCTGACAGCACCTCTGGTCGTGCAAAGAAGATGACAACGGCAGGGTTGTCAGCCGCTGTCAGCTTGTCCCACCGCTTGAATGTATAGCACCCGCTTTCAGCTGGCAGAGAGGCATGACTTGCCGACATCTCATCAACGATCTCCGGGGTTCTTTTGTAGCGCTCGCCGTCGATCACGCCCGGTTTTCCGGACGACAGGAAGTACCGGAAGTTTTCGCTGCGTTGCGTGTCATAACCCATGTAGAACAAACCCCCGCTGCAGGTGACGGATGTACGGTCAAATACAAGCGAGGTCCCTTTTCTTACCCGTGCAAGATCGCAGATGATGCACCGCCATCCTTTCGGGGTTTTTGCCTTCTCTGTTGTGCCACACACTTCACCGATCTCAAACGTGATGGGCAGCTCTGAACCGGGGCAGGAGGTCTGCCACAGGGTTACAAACCGGTCACGAATTCCAGTATCCATGGTATGGTGTTTCTCTGCAGGAGGGATATATAAGGAATGCATCGTCGGGCTTCGAGCGGTTTTTAGCGCCCGGCAAAGCCATGTGAATGAGGGTCAGTGGAGCGGATTTGTCGGGCAATTTTTGATTTGTTCCGGGTGAGTGTGGAGAGGGGAGATGCGGGGATGTGACACTCGAATGGGGCGTTACCCCACGCGGCGTGGGCTTCCTGTCAGGTTTTATGAAAAAATGCGGTGGTGATGGAGGATTGTATGTTACATCTGTGTAGCAAATGGATAATCCCGATCAATGATTGTATACTGGTCTCCTGATGTCATCGTCACGACAACGATAACCCGGTCGGTCTGTGTAGTTCCCATAAGTGTCACGGTTGCGCCCATTCCCGGATTATCCCGGTATCCATTTTCCGTTACACAATCCGACCGGATGACCGTGACAGCCATCTTTTGGACCATCCCCAGCCCCTTCCCACCATTGAAAGCAATGGAAATGGTGGGGTTTTCTGTTATCGTATTCCGGCTGACCGTGACACTTACCGATTCGTAATCCGGCACGATCTGTGTCGGCCCGGGTGCGAGTGAACAGGTCTGCGGCGGGAGTGCAGGTTGTGTTTGCTGGGGCGTGACGACGGGGACGGTGGGTGCAGGTGTGGCAGGAGACGGGGATGAATTCTGAACACATCCTCCAATAAGAACGCAGAGCACGAGTGCGATGGGAATGATGACGAAAAAGACTTTTTTCATGTCAATGAATCTGTAACAAAGCAGATTAATTCTTCTCTATTTTCACGCTTACCTGTCTACCTCTTAACGGCATTTATTTCCGGGAAATTTTTTTGGATGACGGCACGACGGCTTTTTTATTGGCTTGCTTGAACCGGCAGGGTCCACCAGAGTTTTTAGGAATACAGACATTAGCCAGCCATCATTCCCATGACAATCCCCTTTTCTGCGTCACAGTATGAGTTGAGAAATTTTTTACTCTCGAAAACAATCATGGGGGTCAACCCACAAATGGGGATTTAATTCCGGCGAAATAGAGCACTTTTTCACCGCCAGAAATACCCCACACTTCCACTTCTTCTTAAGCCTTAAAAACTCCTTTGCCAGATCCCCACCTGTCAATTTCAGGGAACCCGTTCCCCGCTTCTGTCGAACCTGATCAACCACTTCCCTGTGTTGATCGATGTAGATTGAATACAGTATCCGGAAAATCGGTTCAAGGTTCCCGTCATTAGCGGGTTTTATGGCATCGGGATACGCCTTCCGGTGGGACAATCCAAGATACAGCGTGGGGTAACCCGCCCGTTCGAGAACAAAGTTCATCAGTGCCTGCCCGACTCTCCCGTTCCCATTATTGACAGTCCTTCTTCTCGGAATTGTTAGGGAGGAGTAATCTCACATGGAGCAACGGACTCCGCGCTATTACACGGTTGGCAATCAAGAAACTACGGGATAAGCAAAATCCAAAAAAGGGACCGATGGGCCCGCTGAGATTCGAACTCAGGATCTCCGCCATGTCAAGGCGACGTCATAGCCAACTAGACCACGAGCCCGCGTGTGCCTGATGCTCTATAGCATCTGTTATCTTATTATTAAAAAATAGTGTAACCTGTTATGAACCCATCCAATCTGGAGGGATCATCGGTGGACAGAATCACAAAAAAACCTGCACAATACCGTCAGTAGGCTTACTGCCTCGTAAAAAAGAAAGGGGGTTATATATGCAAAATCCCGGATTGGACGGGCTCTGATTATTCCTTCTTCAGTTTTATATCGATGCCGTACTTCTCGGCATTCCTGTCAGCGATTGCTTGGATCGCCGCAATCTCGGCGTCCTGTCGCTTTGGTTTGAACAGGTGGCGGAACCTCTTCTGTGTCTTTAAATATTCTTCGACTGGTTTTCGCACCACCTTTTTCACCTTCGCCACCTTGCCATCGATCATCTCGAAATTCACCCAGAGACCGGTCTCGATCGCAAGCTTGGCGATGGCAACCGTCTGCTCACCTTCAAACCCCCAGCCGGTGCAGCAGGGAGCATGAATCTGCACATAGCAGGACCCGGGTGTGTTGATCGCTTTTTCCACTTTCTGCATGAGATCCATCGGGTAGGCTATGGAAGCGGTCGCCACGTAGGGAGCGCCATGCGCCGCGAGGATCTGCGGCATATCCTTTTTCGGGAGTTTGTTGCCAAACGAGCAGGAGCCTGCCGGGCTGGTGGTGGTGCTGGCATCATAGGGTGTCGCACCGGAACGCTGGATGCCGGTGTTCATGTATGCCTCGTTATCGTAGCAGATGTAGGTGAAATCGTGACCGCGTTCGAATGCACCGCTGATACAGAGCATCCCGATATCAAATGTTGCACCATCCCCTGCCATGACAACCACTTTCTCGGTCCGACCCTGCTTCTTTAAGGATGCCACAACACCGGAAGCGACCGCTGCCGCATTCTCAAAAAGCGAGTGGATCCACGGAACTTTCCACGAGGTCTCCGGATACGGCGTTGAGAATACCTCCATGCACCCGGTTGATGAGACGACGATCGTATTTGTGCCTGCACCCTTTAACACTAACCGGGCGGCAAGCGCCGCACCGCAACCTCCGCAGGCACGGTGCCCGCAGTCGAAGAGTTCGAGATCTTTGTCTACCATTTCAGAGCACCTCCTTTTTGAGCCCGTAGAACAGATCGCCCGTGCCCTTCTCTGCAAGAGCAACAACCTCTTTTATGTCTTTCTTCCTCACGTCTCTCCCTCCGAGCCCGATGATGTAATCATAGACAGGTATCCCGGAGCCGTAGAGTGCATCCTTGATCTCAAGTGCAAGCGCACCTTTTGAACCCAGCGAGATATTTTTGTCAAGCACCGCGATTCTCTTTGCACCGGATAGTGCCTTTGCCAGATCTTGTGCCGGGAACGGGCGGAACACCCGTATCTTTAACAGTCCGACTTTTTTGCCTTCTGCCCGCATCTCGTCAATCGCATCTTTTGTAGTACCGCAGATGGATCCCATCGCAACGAGCACCGTCTCTGCATCCGCAAGATGGTAGCCTTCGACCATTGCGCTGTAGTCCCTGCCGAACTGCTGCGCGAACTCTTTTCCTGCCTTTTCAATGACTGATTTTGCATCTTTGAGTGCTTTATCGATCTCGTAACGGAATTCAAGATAGTAATCCGGTGTCGAAAACATGCCAAAGCTGATTGGATCCGCTGCATCGAGCCGTTCCTTTGGCGCGAATGCCGGCAGATATTTGTCCACATCCGCCTGGTTGAGCATCTCTACCGGCTCATAGGTGTGGGAAAGGATGAACCCGTCAAAACAGACAAATGCTGGCAGAAGGACTGCATTGTCTTCTGCAACCCGGAATGCGATGTAGTGCAGGTCGGTGGCTTCCTGATTGTCCTCCGCATAGAACTGGAGCCAGCCGGAGTCCCGTAGAGAGATCGAATCCTGCTGGTCGTTCCAGATCGAGAGCGGGGCTCCGAGTGCCCGGTTGGCAATCGACATCACGATGGGAAAACGCATCCCGGCAACATTGAAACAAACCTCAAACATCAGGGCAAGTCCCTGTGATGTGGTAGCGGAATAGGTACGCGAACCTGCCGCACTTGCCCCAAGACATGCAGAGAGTGCCGAGAATTCGCTTTCGACGGTGATATAATCTGCATCGAGTTTGCCGTTTGCCACCATATCGGCAAGCGCCTCCACGATATGGGTCTGTGGGGTAATCGGGTAGGCAGCGATCACCTGCGGGCGGCAGAGCCTGACTGCATCGGCGATCGCAAGCGAGCCTTCGGTAAGTTCGAGCATCTACTTCTCCTCCTGTTTCATTTCGATTGCTTCACCAGGACACTCCGTGGCACACAGCCCGCATCCCTTACAGTACGTATAATCCGGAGTGAATGTGCCATCGGCATCCTCACTGATGCACCCTTCAGGGCAGATCGTTTTGCACGTCCCGCACTGGGAGCATTTCTCATGATCAAAGAACGGCTTGAACACACGCCATGAACCGGTCTTATTGTCACGGGCTTTGCCCGGACGGGCACGGCACCCGACTGCAAGAGCCATTATGCTGCCCCCTTGACGGTATCAAACGCCTGTTTTGCCGCTTCGATATTCTTCTCTGCCAGTTCTTTCGGGAACCGGTGCCTGAGCGCGTTTTCCAGTGCCGAGAACTTGATCTCCCCGCTTGCTGCTGCGAAAGCGCCCATGAGTGCAGTGTTCGTGATCGGGAGCCCTATCACTTTGAGCGCAATGGATGTTGCGTCAATCGTAATCAGTTTCACGCCATCAGGCACCTTGTAATCCGGCGCTTTTTCGGTATTGACAATCACGATCCCGCCTTTTTTGACACCCAGAAAAACGTTCACGTCTTTTATGAGCGTGCTGTCCTGCACAATGATGTAATCCGGTTCATAGATCTGGCTCCGGAGCCGGATCTTCTTGTCATCAAACCGCACAAATGCCTGGACCGGGGCGCCGCGCCGCTCGACACCAAATGCCGGGAACGCCTGTGAAAAGACGCCTCCTTCAAATGCAGCAACAGCAATCAATTCCGCAGCGGTGACCGATCCCTGACCCCCTCTGCCGTGGATGCGTAACTCTCTCAAGAAAAAATCCCCTAATAATTTTACATGATTGATCGATATAAATCTAGAGATCCATACCGAGCCCGAGGATCTCAGTCGTTCCCGAAAAGACGTCCCGGGCAATCTTTGCAAGCCCGCGGGAAGCGCACCATTCATCATAAATGGTTACTTTACGGCACAGCAGCGCCTCTACTTCGGGTGCAACAAACGGCGCAAGCGATCCCGCAAGTGCAACCTGTGCACGATTGTTCAGGACGAGGAGCGCGGCGCATTCCATTGCCGAGAACATGGCAACAGCCCGCAGTTGATCCTGTTCCGGTAGGGAAAAGTTTACCCCCGCGTGCTGAAAGGCTTCGTTCGCCGTACATTCTCCGACATCCACCCGACGGATCGCATCGACATCCAGCGCACCATGCAGCGTACCCGGTGCAAAAATGCAGGCATCAAACGCACCAACAAGTTTTCCCGCAGTGACAAGGAGCGTAACGGTGTTGGAACTCACATCGGAAACTACCACATCCGCACCAAGCGCATCGCAGACTTCGTAAGCAATCCCGATCTTTTCCGGGCTTGCCTGGTGCGAATATGCCTTGAAACGGGGGTCAGTCGGGGATCCGCGATGCAACCCGGGGATCACAACAGTGGGGATGCCGCTCTTTGCCACTTCGTCAAAGACCCGTGTGCCTCCGCCGATATGTTTACCTGCACCTTCGCGGCTGACTATCCCGCGATTTTTGACTTTTCTGATATCCGTAATAGCGGAAATATTGTCGCCCATCGAGTAGCAAAGAGCGATACCCTCAATGTCACAAAGAGGGCAGATCTTAAAAAGATCCGCAATGGTGAAACCTTTTGCCACTTCGCGCGTAATTTTAAATTGTCCGGTTTCACCGGCAAACCGCATGCCGGTCGTGCCGTGATCAATCCCGATAAACATAGCAGTAATCCTATAGCATGGATTACATAATAGGTATAGATGTTTGCAGTGGTGACTGGCGGTGCCGGATTTATCGGCTCGCATCTGGTGGATGCCCTTGTGGCACGGGGTGATAAGGTACTGGTCATCGATATGCTTCTGCTCGGGAGCACAGAAACGATCGCACGTCATCTTGATTCAGGAAACGTGCGGCTCGAAAAGATTGACCTGTTAACCGATGGCTGGCAGGACGCAATAAAGGGTGCTGACCGGGTGTATCACCTTGCGGCAGATCCGGATGTCCGGCAGAGTGCGATGACCCCGGATCCGACCATCCGGAACAATATTGTGGCGACATACCGGGTGCTCGAAGCGATGCGAACCCACGGAATACCTGAACTGGTATTCACGTCCACGTCAACGATATACGGAGAGGCAACGGTCATCCCGACACCGGAGGACTATACACCACTCGAACCGATATCGGTTTATGGCGCATCCAAACTTGCCTGCGAGGCACTAATCTCTGCCTACTGTCATTCCTTTCAAATGAGGTCATGGGTGTTCCGGTTCGCCAATATCATAGGTGAGCGGAGTGGTCATGGCGTAATCACGGACTTTATTCATAAACTCAGGCAAAATCCAAAAGAGCTGGAGATCCTTGGTGACGGGCGGCAGACCAAGTCCTACCTTGAAGTGCACGAGTGTGTGGAGGCGATGCTCTATGCGGTTGGGCAGGCAAAGGAGCCGGTCAATACGTTCAATATCGGATCTGATGACTGGATCGATGTGAAGACGATCGCCGGAATTGTGGCAGACGAGATGCATCTCCCGTCCGTCCGCCACCGGTTTACCGGCGGGAAACGAGGATGGGTCGGCGACGTGCCAAAGATGCAGCTGGGGATTGAAAAGATAACAGATCTGGGCTGGAAACCCCGGCTTGGCTCGCAGGAGAGTGTACGGATCGCTACCCGTGCGATGCTTGACAGCCGGTGAACACAGCCAGATACGGATATCATGAAGTATATCATTATTCTCGGGGACGGTATGGCGGATGAGCCGGTTCCGGAACTGGGGGGAAAAACGCCGCTTGAATATGCACGGACGCCCCACATGGACCGGCTCACTGCAGAAGGCGCGTGCGGAATGCTCCGCACGATTCCTGACGGGTACGAGGCGGGCAGCGATATTGCCAATATGTCTATTCTCGGTTACGACCCGCAAAAGTACTACACCGGCAGGGGACCGCTCGAAGCGATGAGTATGGGTGTTGACCTCGCTCCGACTGATGTTGCGTACCGCTGCAACCTCGTCACTGTCAGAAACGAAATAATGGCAGACTTTTCCGCAGGGCACATCTCAAGCGCGGAGGGGGCAGCGCTTTTTTCTGCGCTCGCTCCGAATCTGCCCCGCGTGACCGTAAAAGCCGGTGTGAGTTACCGTAATCTCCTCGTGATCCCGGGGGGTAACGGTGCCACATCCACGCCCCCCCATGACATTGTGGGGCAGAATATCGCGGGGTACCTGCCACACGGAAGGGATGCCCAGATCCTACTTTCGTGCATGGAAAAGAGCCGGGAGGTATTTGCCCGCCATCCGGTCAATCTCGCACGGGTAAAAGCGGGAAAACCCCCCGCGACGCAGATCTGGCCCTGGAGCGGGGGACGGCAACCCGCATTTCCCCTTTTCAAAGATAAATACGGTAAGACCGGCGGTATCATCTCGGCGGTGGACCTGCTCAAAGGTATCGCGAAGTGTGCAGGCATGGAAGTGATCACGGTTCCCGGTGCAACCGGTTATCTTGACACAGATTACGCCGCAAAGGCGCGGTATGCACTCGATGCAATTCGACACCTCGACTTCCTGTATCTCCATATCGAAGCCCCGGATGAAGCAGGGCACCTTGGCAGTGTGGAGGAGAAAGTGCGTGCGATCGAACGCGTGGATGATGTCGTTGGCATGATCCATGAAAAGTTTGACGGTGTGCTTGCGGTACTTCCCGATCATCCCACACCCATCCGCATAAAGACACATTCCCGGGAACCGGTGCCATTTGTTGTCTGGGGCAAAGGAAAAGATGCGACCACGCAGTTCTCGGAACGTGAGGCACAAAAAGGGAGTTTCGGGATGAAAGATGCACCGGAGTTTCTCTCGTTTTTGTTCAGCTGAGCGGTGCGGCATCAGTCCCCTGCATCATCACCAATTCAGTGGGGGTAACTTTCATCATCTGCGCACCGCGACCAGCGGTAACTATTAATTATTCTGCATGTGAATGATCATTCATGCCTTATGAGATCATCAATGCCTATGCATACCTGAATAACCGGGTTAAAGACGGGAGCCTCACCCAGGAGGATGCAGATCTTATCTATGAATTTTGTGAAGAGCGTAAGGCAACAAAGCATATCACTGAATCAACTGCTTTAGCCACATCGAAAAGTCTTTCAAAGTTTGCAATATCGATCACACCCTTCAAACAGTGTACAACTCTTGACGTTATCAAGGCTATCAATTCGGTGGAAAAGATATGGAAACAGAACACCCGTCGGTTACGGATTTATTATCTCAAAGAGTTCTTGCACTGGCTTGTCGAAGAAGGACATAATTCAACGATAAACATCAAGAAGTTGGACTCCATCAAACCACCGCTTGCAGATAAAGCTACAAAGACCGCCTCCCAGATGATACCTGAAGAAAAAATCGATGAGATGATCAAGTCCTGCAAAAACTCACGGGACAGGGCATTGATCGCGTTCATGTATGAAGGAGCACTCAGGCCAATCGAAGTACGGGAGGCAACGTGGGACCAGATCAAATTTGATCAGTATGGCGCAATATTCACCACCGCAAAGAAGACCGGAAAACCCCGGTACATCCGGCTCATAAG
>Ga0208494_1000099_pt1 | contig 29088 bp, 27 predicted proteins | sample CryBogmetaGMA10M_FD_184544 | JGI IMG/M metagenome (GOLD analysis project Ga0208494, IMG submission 184544) | Freshwater microbial communities from Crystal Bog, Wisconsin, USA - MA10M (SPAdes) | ecosystem: Environmental > Aquatic > Freshwater > Lake | place: Crystal Bog, Wisconsin, USA...
AGATACTCCAGGAGTTTTTTCAGACTGTTGACCTTGATACACTCCATCTTTTTTTCTGCAAATCCATTTTGGGAAGAGGTCTGAGGAATGATGCAGCGCACAAATCCCATGCGGGCTGCCTCCTTGATCCTGATGTCCATCTGGGAGATCCCCCTCACCTCGCCTGCAAGACCCACTTCACCAAATACCACAGTACCTTTATCAATAGGTTTGTCGAGAAAACTGGAGGCCATGGATGCAACAATTCCCAGGTCAACTGCCGGCTCGTCCACCTTCATGCCACCTGCCACATTGATAAAAATATCATGACCGCTGAGACGGAAACCGCACATCTTATCCATGACAGCCGCAAGCAAGGCTACCCGATTATGGTCCACACCGATGGTCGTCCTTCGCGGCATACCGAAATTAGTAGGATTAACAAGGGCCTGGATCTCTATAAGGATCGGCCTGGTGCCTTCAATGCTCGGCACAACCACAGAACCCGGCGCCCCTTCCGGCCGTTCCGTCAGGAAAAATGCCGAGGGGTTTGCTACTTCATTTAAACCGTTGCTCCTCATTTCAAAGACGCCGATTTCATTGGTCGGCCCGAATCTATTCTTGATGGCCCTGATGATGCGGTAAGCATGACTGGAGTCCCCCTCGAAATAGAGCACCGTATCCACCATATGTTCCAGCACCTTCGGGCCCGCTATGGAGCCGTCCTTGGTTACATGACCGACCAGAAAAATGGGGATGCCCGTCTTTTTTGCAAGGAGAATGAGACGCGCTGATGATTCCCTCACCTGTCCGACGCTTCCCGGCGCGGACGTGAGGACCGGTGAATACATGGTCTGAATGGAATCTATTACTACCGCCCTCGGCGATATCTCCTTGATATGTTTGACAATGCTATCCAGATCAATCTCAACCAGGACTAAAAGATTTTTCGATGAGGCCCCGAGCCGTATGCCCCGGAGCTTTATCTGCTTTGCCGATTCCTCACCGGAGATGTAGAGGATCTTCAAATCCTTTTCTGCCATATTGTTGACGACTTGAAGAAGCAGCGTCGATTTGCCGATGCCGGGGTCGCCTCCCACCAGGGTTACAGAGCCGTTTACAATGCCACCGCCAAGAACCCTGTCCATTTCTGAAATCCCGGTCGTCATCCTTTCCTTTTCATCCGCAACGATCTCGTCGATGGGCAAAGGGGCTTCATTGAACTGGATGCCTGCTGGACCCGCGGGATCAATAGCTCTTATTTCTTCCTCGGCAAACCGGTTCCATTCATCACATGAGGGACATTTACCCAGCCATTTTGGTGACTGGTGGCCACAGTTCTGACAAAAAAATGCGGTTTTAATCTTTTTCAATTAAATAACCCTTTCAATGCTTCAATATACCATAAACATATGTTTTTTTAATCCAGCAGTCAATACGAAACCAATTCAAAAAATCTTGAGTAATCATTTCAATGCTGATATATTTCAACGTCTGTCAAAAAAAATCGGGAGATAGTGAAGTATGCATAATCCAAATTTTAGTTCCGGCCCTTGCAGCAAGAGGCCTAATTGGAGTCTTGATTTTCTCAAGAACGCCATCGTCGGCAGGTCCCATCGCTCGTCCATGGGAAAGGAAAAACTGGCAAAGGCCATAGCCGAAAGCAGAGAGATACTGGGAATCCCAAAGGACTACCTTGTCGGAATAATGCCCGGCTCGGACACGGGCGCTTTTGAAGCGGCCATGTGGACCCTCCTTGGGCCTCGTCCTGTTACTGTACTGGTCTGGGAGAGCTTCTCCGAAGGTTGGGCAACGGATATTACCAAACATTTGAAACTGAACCCCACCGTCCTGAAAGCCGATTACGGGAAGATACCAGATCTCAAGGCCGTTGACTGGTCAAATGATGTAGTCTTCGTTGCCAACGGCACCACAAGTGGCGTAAGAATCCCAGACTGGAACTGGATTCCGAAGGATCGTTGGGGGTTATCCCTCTGCGACGCCACAAGCGCTGTTTTCGCGATGAATATCGACTGGTCGAAAGTGGACGTACTGACGTATTCCTGGCAGAAATGCTTGGGCGGTGAAGCAGCCCACGGCATGCTCATCCTAAGCCCGAAAGCCATACAGCGTATAGAGACTTACGACCCGCCGTGGCCGCTTCCCAAAGTTTTCCGGATGAAAAAAGGCGGCAAGATCGATAAAGCGATCTTTGAAGGCGACACCATCAATACGCCTTCCATGCTCTGCGTGGAAGACTATCTCGATGCCCTCAAATGGGCAAAGGAAATAGGACTGGCCGGTCTCATAGAGAGGAGCGAGAAAAACCTTAAGGCCGTCGAAGAATGGGTTGGAAAAAATGACTGGATCGATTTCCTTGCGGCCTCAAAGGACACACGATCGAGCACATCCGTGTGTCTCTCTGTAACCGGTGAAAAAGTACGTAAGCTCTCTAAGGACGATCAGGCAAAGTTCCTCAAGAGCATCGCCAGCGAACTCTCCAAGAAAAATATTGCGCAAGACATAAATTCTTACAGGGATGCCCCGCCGGGATTCCGTTTCTGGTGCGGCCCAACGATCGAACCGGAAGATATTAAAGATGCCTTGGCAGAAATGGCGAAGGTGTATAATCAGAAAATTAAAGAATTATGATCTCATTTGGATCATCAGGATATCTCATTAATTAATTTCAGGAGGATGACGATTATGAAAAAAGTTCTCGTAAGCGATACCCTGGCTGCCGAGGGCATTGAAATACTCAAGAACGCACCTGGCATTGAGGTGGATGTAATGACAAACCTCACGCCGGATGAACTAAAAGGCATCATTAAGGATTATGACGGCCTTGCCATCAGGAGCGCGACGAAGGTCACCAAGGAGATTATCGACCATGCAGAGAAGCTTTCTGTAATCGGGCGGGCAGGAATAGGCCTTGATAATGTGGATATTGCCGCGGCGAGCAAGAGGGGTATCGTCTGCATGAATACACCAGGAGGCAACACTATCACTACGGGTGAACATACCATTGCCATGATGTTTTCCATCGCGAGAAAAGTGCCCCAGGCCACGGCGTCCATGAAAGAGGGAAAGTGGGAAAAGAATAAGTTCATGGGCGCGGAGCTCTACAACAAGACCCTCGGCATCATCGGCATCGGGCGGGTTGGTACCATCGTTGCCGACCGGGCAATGGGTCTGAAGATGAATGTTATCGCCTATGACCCTTTCATCTCACCGGAAGCGGCGAGTAAGCTGGGGATCACCCTCGTTGCTTTGGACGAGCTGCTGCAGAAGTCCGACTTTATTTCAGTCCATACCCCCATGACGAAAGAGACAAGAGGCATGATAAATGCCAAGGCTTTTGACAAGATGAAGAAAGGGGTCTTTTTGATAAATTGCGCGCGTGGCGGGATCATCAATGAGAAGGACCTCTGTGACGCCCTCATCTCAGGAAAAGTTGCCGGCGCCGCCCTTGATGTTTTCGAAGAAGAACCGACAAAAAATAAAGAGCTTATTTCTCTCGGCAATGTAATCTGTACGCCCCATCTGGGCGCGTCAACTGACGAAGCCCAGATCAATGTGGCAATAGCCATCGCTGAGCAGATAGTGAACTTCCTCACCAGAGGAGAAATTAAAAATGCCGTTAATTTCCCGTCTGTCAGCGCCGAACTGCTGACTGTTATCCAGCCTTACTTGCACCTCGCGGAAAAAATGGGAACGTTCGAGGCGCAACTGGTTAAGGGCGGTATCAAAGAAGTTACGGTGGAGTACAGCGGAGATATCCTGAACTACAACGTCGCTCCCATAACCATTTCCCTGCTGAAGGGGCTCTTGACACCCATCTTGAATGAGAATGTTAATTACATAAACGCACCTCTCATCGCCAAAGAACGCGGCATCAGGGTTGTCGAGTCAAGAAGCAGCGAGGCGAAGGATTATACGAGCATGATATCGCTGACGGTCAAGACCGCCCAGGAAGCGGGTTACGCCGCGGGCACCATCTTCGGGCGACAGGATCTCAGAATCGTCAGGGTCAACAAATTTATTGTCGAGGTAATTCCGGAGGGTCATATGCTCGTCGTATCCAACTACGACAAACCCGGCGTCATTGGCAATCTTGGCACTACCCTTGGCAGCAACAATGTCAATATAGCGAGACTACACTTGAGCCGTGAGCAGATCGACGGCGAGGCACTCGTAGTCCTGACGACGGACACGATGGTGCATGAGGATGTCCTCGATAAACTCCGCAATCTGCCCAACATCATCTCGGTTACCCAGTTGGAGATGTAGAGAGGAGAATGACAAATGGCAAATGTCGCTGTTGTTGGAACACAATGGGGTGATGAAGGTAAGGGGAAGGTCGTTGACCTGTATGCGAAGAGCGCCGATGTGATTGCGCGGTTCCAGGGTGGAAACAATGCCGGCCATACTCTCGTCGTAAAGGGTGAACAGACAATCCTTCATTTGATACCTTCAGGAATCCTGCATGATAACAAGATTTGCATAATCGGCAACGGGGTAGTGGTAAACCCCAAAGTTCTTCTGGAAGAGATAGACAGCCTCAAGAACCGGGGGCTCTTGCCGCCCAACACGAAACTGTACGTGAGTGAGAGGGCTCACGTAATCATGCCCTATCACTGGAAGCTCGATGTTGCCCGCGAGTCTCACGGTCTCGGCAAGAAAATTGGGACCACGGGAAGAGGCATCGGACCGGCCTATGAAGACAAGATTGCACGGGTGGGAATACGTATGTGCGATCTTTTAGATGATCAGGCATTCAGGGAAAAAGTTACCATGAATGTGGAGGAAAAGAACTTTTATCTGACGAAACTTTTCCAGGAAGACCCCTTGGATGCAGAAGCGATTTACAACGAATACAGGGCTTATGCCGAGCGTCTCCGGCCGTATGTTACAGATACATCGATGGTCATAAACGACCAGCTTAAGAGAGGGAAAAGAATCCTTTTCGAGGGCGCCCAGGGATGTCACTTGGACATTGACCACGGTACCTTTCCTTATGTCACGTCATCAAATACCGTCGCCGGCAACGCGAGCTGCGGAACCGGTGTAGGGCCGTCGGCTGTCGGCGAAGTCATCGGGATATGTAAAGCCTATACGACGAGGGTAGGAGAAGGTCCATTTGTGACAGAATTGACCTGCGCAATCGGAGACAGTATACGCGATGTGGGGCGTGAATACGGCGCTACTACCGGTAGAAAAAGGCGCTGCGGCTGGCTGGATATGGTGCTGGTCAGGCAATCTTTGCGGTTATCCGGTATAACGGGAATCGCCCTCACCAAACTTGATGTCCTGACGGGTCTCGAGAAACTGAAGATATGCGTGGGCTACCGAACACCGCAGGGAGAATTCACAGAGTCCGTTCCTTCAAACCATCGCCTTCTGGAACGGTGCGAGCCCATTTATGAAGAGATGGCGGGATGGAAGGAGAATATCGGTAAGGCCAGACAGATCGAGGAGCTTCCCCGCAATACCAGGCTGTATATTGATAGACTGCAAGAGCTCGTGGGCGCGAAACTGGTGCTAGTCTCCGTGGGAGCGGGCAGGGACGAAACGATAATCATGAGAAATCCCTTTGGTGACTGACAGCTTTTTTTCTTGACAACTCAAGAGTCTTCTTAGTAAGAGGGCAAGCTTTTAAAATTATATCATGGGTGGGCCGTTAGCTCAGTTGGTAGAGCAGCGGACTTTTAATCCGTTGGTCGGGAGTTCAAGTCTCCTACGGCCCACCAAGATAAACAAATAAGACAGCCACCATAAGAAAAAGGTGGCTTTTTTATTCCCGGCTGAATCTGGCTACATTTGACTAGGTATGCGGGGAAAATGCAGGAAGAATTTTCTAATGAGGTACCGATTTCTTCCTGTAATACGCAGACACCTACCTTTGATATTAATTGTAGATTTCAAATGGTAATCCACAACACACAATGGCTATTTCCTCGTGATTTATGTATAAAGGAAAGCCAAAGATTTAAGAAATACAATATATGAAAAGGAAAATAATAATAGCAATTGTAATATTGCTTCTTGTGCTCTTTTACCCATTTTGGTTTGTCCATGATGCCAAAACACGGATCAACCATTTTTCTCAACGGATATCGGTGGGCACACCTATTGAAATAGTTGAATTGTTGTCACATGAATTCGATTTGAACATAATTAAGATTACAGGAAAAGGCCCACGGTCTACGACATTTGTTGTTTGGGACGGCTGGGCTTTTGCCAGATGGACCTGCCATGTTTCGTTTGAAAATAATAAAGTCGTGAGCAAGAATGTTTCGTTTATTGATTAGGATACTGGATGGCACCATTCTTTAAGGTTTACATGATTTGTTGGGTAAGCGCCTGTCTTGCGGCGCTCCTTCTTTCTTATAAGGAGAGAAAGAGTATTTCCCTATTCCAAGTTGAGTATTGGCGCTTTATATTTAAACCATGGCGGTTAACAACATTCACTATAGCCTGCTTGGGCATGATTATTATAGCCCCTTATACAGGCGATCCTACATGGGATTATTTTGATGCTTTCTTCATGTCAACACTAACATATTTGACCTCACCTTGGGCAATAGGCACCATATACAATGCGGCGAAAAGGAAAACTAGGCTGTCACATGCTTATCTTGCTATTTGTGTATGGATGTTTTCTGCAAGCTGGTCTTATGATATTTATCTTGTATTGCGAGACGGGAGCTATCCGGAAACTTGGTTCTCAAATATCTTTGCATCCTCGGTCTTATATATTTCTGCCGGTCTCTTTTGGAATCTGGACTGGGTTCATGGCAGGGGAGTCACATTTGCTTTCATGGAAAATAGCTGATCTTATAGTAAGGCCAAATCGGCTTTCTCGAAAATAGTTTGGTATGCTCTGCTTTTCATAGCATTTGTCTCGTTTTTAATACTATATTTCTTCCTCCTTAAATAAGTAGGCCATAGGTGTGATAGTGAGAACAGCAGCATTCTTCCTGAAAGAGAGCATCCAGTGATTTAGGCAGGCAGCGATACTTTCAACTGGTAATAATTAATATTCGGTTATTATTCCATTGACACAGAAAACCACTTATCTTGTCTCCGACCGTCATAAATCAACACCTTATCAATATTTAGCAGACCATTTCACAAATTTTCGTTTCGCCTCAGGCGAGGGGTTCCCACCATCTCCATGGAGACACTAAAAATTGACAATCTCTCTAAGATGTGGTTGACTTAACCATCAACCTATGTGGCATAGGGGTCGGATAAAGGAGCTGACAAAATGAAAAAGTTACTTTTTGGAATAATCTTTTTAGCTTTGATAGGTGCCTTTCCTATCATGACGATGGCAGCGGTAGATGTAAGTGTTGGAATTTCTATACCACTACCACCACTTATCACATTCGAAGCACCGCCGAATGTAGTCGTATTACCAGACACCAATAGTGTTTACGTTGCTCCAGGTATAAACGTAGACCTGTTTTTCTGGAATGGTTTCTGGTGGCGTCCGTGGGAAGGTCGCTGGTATCGCTCACCGTATTATGATCGTGGCTGGGTTTATTACAATAGTGTTCCAAGATTTTATTATGACGTAGACCCATATTGGAGGGGACACTATCAGAACCATAATTGGCACGGTCACATTTGGAACTATCAACCGATTCCTCATTCACAACTTCAACAGAACTGGAAGAGCTGGCAGAGTAGCCGATATTGGGACAAGAAAAAAACTTGGGCTGTTCAGGGTTATACACCTAAACCACAACAACAGAGACAGGTATTAAGACAACAAAGACAAACACTATACCAACAAAAGCCTGAAGTTCAACAACATCAGCAATTTCAAAGACAACCTCAGATGCAGCAACATCAACCTCAGAGACAACAGCAAAATAAGGGTGAATCACATCAACAGTCTCAAGGACACGAAGGAATGGGTGAAGAACATAGAAAGTAGGAGGACAAGAAGTTAAAAACGTTACCCTAATATCTGTCGGGTAGAACAAAAAAATCGTAATCGTCAACATTCAGGATAATTTTGGAATAAAGAGTAGTGGGAGGTAGAAACTAAACCAAGGGAGAAGAGGCGCAACTGCCTTCTTTATAGACATAGATCTTTCTAATCGCTAACTGTCCGAAAAATCAATTCTGACGAGTTGTAGGTGAACTCGTTAAAAGTGATGAGACTTAATTTGAGGGTGTTTGTAAAGTCGAATTAAATATCTTGGATATAAATTATACAAAAAGGAGTCAGAAAGTAAATGAAAACTCAAAAATTAAGAAAGACTTCTCTGATGTTCATCACGGTTATCTTTTTCGCAATTGGGTCAGTTTCCTTCGCTGCACAAACGTCGACGCATGAGACATCAACGAAAGATGTCAAAGAGAAGGTGGCGGATGCTGCTCAGTCAATCAAGGACTATTCCGTCAATCAGCGAGATGAAGCCGTTAAAAAGACAAAGGATGCCCTGGATGACCTGGACGTCCGCATCGACAGAATGGAATCCCAGCTTAATAAAAAATGGCACCAGATGGATCAGTCCGCTCGCAAGAAATCGAGGGATACCTTAACGGCGCTCAGGAAAAAGCGCAACGAAGTCGCCGAGTGGTATGGGGGATTGAAGCATAGCTCCAGCAATGCATGGGAAGATGTCAAAAAGGGCTTTTTGAAGAGCTACCGAGAGCTTCGAGACTCCTTCGATAAAGCGCACAGTGAATTCTAGAGGGCTTTTTTAGAGGTGCCACAACACACGGATTGTATCCACCGCTGATTTTCGTGTTACTCTCTTACGATCTGTAATCCTCATTTCCGACGAATGTCCGCTGCTGAACATTTGTAGGTGGAGTGCACAACTCCGCTGATTGATTAGATCGCCATCTTTCGGTTTGCTGGTGACCCTACCTGTCTTGACGAGACGCTCTTAGTGGTGCTGCGTTTCTTGATGTTAATAAGGTGTTCATGATGCGATTAACGACTTTCGTACTAACTCTCATATTTCTTCTGATCCCCAGCATTTCGTTATCCCAAGGATCACAAATAGACTCCGATTCTTACTGTCATGAGCTCAACGGAGACCTGAGGAACGCTTATACGGCGGCACAGGCTTACCTTTATGAGCACCCTGAGGGAATAATCAACAGCGTTGAAATACTCCATGACTATGGTCTTAGAGAGCATCTCGCAGGTGCCGTAATTGATGTTTATAGCTTCAGTGCAGATGATGGTTTTATGAGGGCAAAACACCCAATGTGCAACAAAGAATACCTTATGGACTCGGCTGGAAACATAACAGTAACCGAGGAAGCAAATGAACTGACATCTATTCCAAATACCAAGAGGGCTGTAATGGATTAATTACTGAAACCGCGTTTCTCAAAAGGGTGCGTGGTTTCTATTTGTGAGGACTTATGAAAAATAAATTACTGTTCATACTATTGACGATTATCATCTTCTCGTTTCCATCCATCTGTTTTTCAGAATCGAAAACGGTTGTAGGTGAAGATTGTCAAACCTATTTAGGGAATATGAAGAATAAGAAAGAATTAGGAGAATTTAGAAAATCCGTAAGGGAGAAATCAATAAAGTTAGGTCTTGTAGGATTATTAGAATTGAAGAGAGATGAGGATTTCGACAGTCTTGAGGATTGTTTTCCTGAGATTATTCGTAAAATTATAAGTCATCAATACTTGGAAAAAGTTGTAGTTATTAGTCATACAGAAAAGGGAAGAAAAATATGTGATAAGGTAAGAATAACTTCAGACCCAGAAGTAATAGAAAAATATCTTATTCAAGAGAAATGTTTAGACAGGAGTAAAATGACACAACCTTGATTTGAGGAGATTCAAGAAATAGAAGGAGAACACTATGTCATCAATGAGAAGTATTATAAATATAATCTTGGTTGTGGGATTGACCTTGTCGATATTCTCAAATGATGTGTGGGGAGAAAATCTTGTAAAATACTTTACAGATAAAGATGGGCCTGATGTTCCCCCGAAAAAGCGGACACACAGTTAAGCTGCTTTATGCAACATTCGGTTTTCAAATTCAAGAGGCGATAGAAACCCTAAGGATGAATGCCTCCTGATGCGATTGTAAAAGACTTCAATATACTCGAAGATACTCTGCCGGGCTTCTGCCCTGGTCCGGTATGTTTCAAAATAAACGGCTTCCGTTTTGAGCGTATGAAAGAACGATTCCATTACAGCGTTATCATAGCAATTGCCCGTGGCGCTCATGCTCTGTGAAAAATTATGCTGCTCAAGGACACTCCGGAAGGCATGCCCTGCATACTGGCTGCCACGATCCGAATGGAAAACAACACCCGGATCGGGTTTTCGCCGTCCCATGGCCTGATGGAGAGCCTGGAGCACCAGATCCTGGGTGAGTCTGTCTTCCATGGACCAGCCGATGACCTGGCGGTTATATAAATCCAGGATGGCCGAGAAATATAACCAGCCTTCCTGGGTCCAAATATACGTGATGTCAGAGAGCCAAACTTTGTTGGGTTTATCCGTTTCAAACTGCCGTTTGAGCAGATTTTCCGCCACCGGCAGGTTATGATTGCTATGGGTAGTTACCCTGAATCTGCGTTTGGTTTTGGCATAAATGCCGTGAAGTCGCATGAGACGGGCAATACGGTTCTTCCCACAGGGAATACCGTTTTCTCTCAGCTCCTTCGTAATCCGTGGACTACCGTAAGTCCGGCGGCCTATTTTATAGGCCTCTTTGATCCTTTCGAGCAGGCGTTCATTATCCTGCTGCCGCGGTCCTTTGGAACGCCTTCTCCATGCGTAATACCTGCTCCTTGAGATATCCAACACCCGGCACATCTTCTTCACCCTGAACCCGGAGCGGTGTTCATCGATGAAGGCATACTTCATCTGGGGTGCTTTGAGAAGATGGCCAAGGCTTTTTTTAAGATGTCGCGCTCCTCTTTGACATCAGTGAGCTCTTTCTTTAACCGCTGCAGTTCTTCATCTGCGGGCTTTAAATGACCTTTGCCAGGAAAAGCATGAACCGTATCATCCAGATATTTTTGCCTCCAATTGTAAAGCAGGTTCTCATGGATCCCGAGGTCCCGGGCAACTTCCGCTACCCTGCGGCCTCCATCCGTGATGAGGCGCACAGCCTCAAGCTTAAATCCCCGGTCGTACTTTCTGCGACTGCTAACCGTATTCATGGATCACCTCCAAGTCTTAGATTTATACCTCTAACTTTTCGGTGTGTCCACTAAATCGGGGAAAGATCAGCCTACATACTTTTATTACAAAGATGATGTGAAGAGAACATCAATAAATCGAGTAAATGTGTGGGTGAAAATATATTTTGTTAGTAGTGATGATAAGAAAAAAGAAATGATTCGCAAATGTAGAGAATCTAATTATGGATGTGAGACTCCTTTATACTCAAAAATATTATACGAAATAGATTGTGAGCTCAACACTTTTCGCACCCTTATGAATCTAAGTTATGGTTTATGGGAACAAGATTTACATTCATGGACAGTTCTTGAACCGCTCCCGTGGGTAGAACATATCGTTCCCGAGACACATTGGAATAAACTGAAAAGTATTGTTTGTAAATAAGCGGGGTATCTTGTTGTTTCAATTCAGCATCGCTGGTTTGATGGTCATACCGTTCGGCAAATGAAAAACTTCTGGTCACATGGTCGTCCGTGGCCAGACAATGGCTTCTTCAAGGAGATATACATTGCCTATCCATCTCTTAATCGTCGTGCGTTTCGAAGATGGACGGTATAGAAGGACGCCCATTAATAACTGCATCAACTCGACCTAGTCAATCTGCTGCAGTCCTTTACCAGACGGTTATGCGGAGCGTTAATCATTTCAATCGTAAATCTTCATAATATTTCACTCACCAGCATTATTGCTTTGTAGGTGTAACAAATACTATCCTAGGGTCAGTTTCCTGACCCCCTGTTCTTACGGCTTATGCAATGAAGATTCAGCATTGTCCTAAGACAGTTTAACTTATGAATGAACATCTTGAGCCAGTGTTTAAATTTTGGTTGCCTGAGTTGGAAGAAGCGCCAACACATGAGACTATGCAATAGAGGCGCTGTATAAATATGATAAGAAAGAGAAGAAACCTAGAAAATAAGACTCAATGATGATTGGAAGATGCTGTATCAGCTCAGCAAGGTGGCTCATTGAAGAAGCATGAAGATCCTCGATATTGACGATATTTCCAGCTGGGAGGAAACGTATAATGGATTTATTAGAAACGATCCCCACTGGAATGCAATTCAAAATGCTCTTTCGCAAGAATCGGATGATCAATTTATAGAAATTATAACAGGACTGGAATACAGGATTGAATGCGTCGAATCGTCAGAACTATTGTCATTACGAGAACGATGTACAGAGCATTTTAAGAAGACGTACACCCACGTTGGTGCTTACCACGGTTGCCGCCCCGCAAATATAGAGTCCTACCTGTTGAAAGGAATTCTCCCTGCTAATCCGGAAAAAGATATTGAAAGAGCAAAAATGTTTTTTGGTGACGCGGATGCGGTAACTAGAGTCATGAAAGATATACCGATGTCGTACCTCGACCATGGACGCGGGAAGATAGGTTTTTCAATATCAAGAACAGGATCTATAGACACACTTTATAGCCATTATTTAGAATACGGTTCTGAACTGTTTCAAGCAATTGCAAATAGGCTCGGAGAATGGGCTCGGCAGAAACTTTCTGAGCACGGAGTACCAACGCTCTTTCGATGTGCTATCCCTGTATCATGGTTAGATGAATTTGCTGGCTCTACGACAGCAGCCTTTTATGCTAAGCAACCTCTCTTGCAATTGCTGATTCGTAGACGCTGGCCAGAGAGTTGTGACGATCCAATTAAAGGCGCATTCTTACTCGCGCACTCATTACCAAAGGAACTAATCGTCGATGCAATCGACATGACACAGTCATTAAGTTTTCAAAGAACAATATAATTATCCTTCCCCGCCCTAAGACTTGCTTTTAAAAAACTCGTATTGAAAAAGAGGACGCGTGTTGATATGTATACGCTCCCGCATGGGGCATTGCGGCCCTTGGTTGTTTTTCCTGAGGAAAGATTGATTCGGAGGATGCAGTATGAAAATGCCAAGCATAATTCTAAAAGAGTGTCCCAAGGTTTACATCCTGGAGACGCACCGTTCCAAGACACCGGACTCCACACTTCAATTTATCCAAAGCATCAAAGAACTGGTCAGCATGATTGACTTTCGCGAAGCATCGGATCTCGACAGGATCGGGATTCCGGTTTTTATCTGCCATCGTATAAGGCCGGACAGTTCAAGAACGAGCCACACGGGTAAGGGAGTGTCCCAGATTCAGGCCCAGGTTTCACTGACCATGGAGTCGATCGAACGCTATTCGTCAGAATTCAAGGACGAGTACAAAAGTAAACTGGTCAGTGGCAGCTATAACCAGTTGAAACGGAAGTTCAACATTCTTGATCCTCACGAGATGATTCTTTCGAAGATCAGCGATTACGATCATGATCGGGATATTAACTGGGTATGGGGATGTGATCTGGCGCGGGATGAGGATATCCTGGTCCCTGCCTGCGCGGTCTACCATCCCTACCATCTGGACAATGCCTTTCTTATGGACACTCATACGAACGGCATTGCGGCGGGCAATACTATAGAAGAAGCCGTTGTGCACGGTCTTGCTGAGGTCATCGAGCGTGACTCATGGAGCATCGCAAGGTACGAAGGTAATTACAGCGACGCCCTTTTTATCGAGGATGAACCTGCCAACCAGTTCATTATCAACATTTTTGATAAATTCGCAGATGCCGAGATAGAGATCGTCGCCAAAGACATCACTTCAGATATCGGAGTTCCGGTGATTGCCGCCTTCTCCCGTGATCTGGTTTATCCCGCCATGAAACCCGTAGACGGTTTCGGCGCCCATCTTGATCCCCGTGTCGCCATGATTCGATCCCTTCTCGAGATCGTGACCACCAGAGCTTTGTTCATTCAGAAGTTTGGGATCGAAGGAATGTGCGAACCCGTGACGGCCTATCTTGGTGAGCAGGAGAGAACCGATGATCCACGGTTTTATGCATATAACCAGAAGGGCCTTCGCGAGATTGAAGTGAGTTACGGTAATGACATCCTCCTGGATGTCAGGACCATAATCGGGAAGCTGCAGGCAAGGGGTTTGGAGCGGGTAATCGCAGTGGATCTTACAAGGACAGATACAGGAGTTCCTACTGTCCGTATGATCGTTCCCGGACTTGAGACATACTGCTTTGACAAGATGAGAATAGGAGCGCGCATCCTGAAAGGTTAGATGGAAGACTGAATGAAGACAAGGCTGCGATAGGATAATGAAAGAAACGTCAATTCTCAAGGAAGTGGAAAGAGTCGAGATCCTGACGCGCCATAGTGTGTCTATAAGAAGCAGATAAGATGCGCTACCTATTTGCTCCCTGGCAGTGCAATATTCGTATCCGAACCTTTACACCACCAGAAATCGTTGCCGCCGACAGGATCGTAATATCTATAATCCCCCTCTTTTTCAATGACAGGGGCATGATCCGTTTCATTTGCTTCATGAATCAACCTGTCCGAAGTCATGACAGACCCGATGAGACATCCATGCTTTTTGATCGCCTCAACTGCATATGACGAACACGATGGGTACATCTGGCAACGATCTCCAATCACGGGAGATACATACTGTTGGTAAAACCTGATCGCCTGTATTAAAATATATCCGCAAGATGAAGTGTCTTTTTCCTGCTCCAGTTTATCTTCTCCAGCCGACATTGAATCCTTATAGTCCCAGGGCGCAAATGGTTTCTCGTCCATACAGTAGCAGGGGACAGTAAAGCCCATCGATGCCATAATCACGGGAACGATGATGATAAGAGCCATCTTGGTTTTGAATTTTTTCGACTGCCGGGCCATTAAAGAGTCCATTCGATCAAAAAGAATTCTAATGCGACAATCAAGATTTATATTTTATATGAGGGAGATTGTGCAAGATAAATATATCGGCTGATACGATGATTTTATATTTTGGTCAATTTGTATAGCTTATCAATCACCGAGGCAGATTCCGATTTCCCGGGCCGTGCTGATCTTGTCACTATCTAACTGTACCATCATCTATACTTTATAATTACGCATAAATAGGCCAGCTATGAGCATATCCGGGGTTGTTATATTACCAAGAAGCATGCAATTTTTTCCCTCTTTAGATGTTGACGTTGCATTTTCAAATAAATACTAATATAAGCGGATTACTAAGCGGAGAGCATATGGATAAACCTGTTTTGAGAAGGGACATTCAACCCGTCGCCACAACCATTAAAGGCCGGCGGATGATAGCATTTCATGATCCCTACCGTTTGGCCGACCACAGCGTCGCTCTTGCTTTCAACACGCTCCCCATCCTGCAGCTCTTAGATGGAGAACATGATCTCACGGACATTCAGGCCATGCTGATGAAACAGCAGGGCGGTCGCATAGTTTATGTCTCGGAGATTGAATCGTTTATTGAGTCTCTCGACAGGGCATGTCTTTTGGAAAGTCCATTTTTCAACCAGAAGATGTGCGGACTCCGCAGCGAGTTCAGCAGCCAGCCCATAAGGCTCCCCGTCCACGCGGGAAAGTCCTATATATCAGAACCGGTAGAGCTCTCGCAGTTCATACAGAATACAGAAAACAATCTCAGTCAGGAAAATTTGCGAGATATCCAGGATAACATTACAGGTATCCTCGCCCCCCATATTGATATCAATATAGCCAAAGATATCTATGTAAATACTTACCGTTATTTGCAGGGCAAATGCTATGATACCGTTGTAATTTTAGGGATCAATCATCACGTACAGGAAGGGCTCTATTGTATCTCGGAGAAAAATTACGCAACTCCTTTCGGAGAGATCAAGACTGATAAGAATTTTATCAGAGAATTAAAGAAGAGGGTGCCTGGAGGAACATTCGCAGCAGATGATTTCGGCCACATGACGGAACATTCCATCGAGTTTCAAACCATTTTCCTGCACCACTACCTCACGGGTCCATTTGCCATAGTGCCTATTTTGTGTGGGGGCGTCCACGAGTTCATCCACCAAGGAAGAAATATCCTGACTGATGAGAGGTTCCGAGGGATGGTGTCCCTGATGAAGCAGTTGCTGGAAGAAAGAAAGGGGCGCATACTACTTGTAGCAGGAGTCGACCTTTCCCACGTGGGACGAAAATTCGGCGATCAAGCGCCCGCGGATGTTCTTCTTCCCCAGGCGACAGCTCACGACAAAATGATGCTTTCTTTCCTTAGTCGTGGAGAACCGGAGAACATCTTCCTCACGGCAGTCGAAACTTTGGACAGGTACCATGTTTGCGGTCTCCCTGCTATCCTGCTTTTCGCCAGCCTGCTTGCAGAAAACCGCGCGGACATCCTTCACTTTGATACGTACCACGAACGCGAGACAGAGAGCGCCGTAAATTACGCATCATTGATTTTCTCCTCCACATAACTTCATCACGGGGGAGGATGTCTAAGTAATTTCTTAAGGAAACACATGGATGAAATACGGCTCAATCTGTCGTCAGTATAAGGGCATTGCAAATCTGCGAATACAATTGACATCATCGATAATTTAGAATATTTTTTAATGCAAAAATAATCGAAGTTGGGAGGGCTCAAGGCATGGCTTCTTACAAATTGCGCAGATTATTGCCAAGGGTGTCCCTACTGCTGCTCGTCTTTGTATGGATTGCTGCTGCCGGCGAAGCACAGGGAGGAACACTGTACGAATATGTCGACAAAGACGGCACGGTGGTCATTACTGATAGCCCGCCACCCGGAGTCAATGTTAAGCCGTTGGAATCGCTACCTGCAATTACAGAAGAACAAAAAAAAGCATCGGAAAAAGAAGGCAATGAAAAATTGCAGAGATATCGTGAGGCCGATGCGAAGAGGAAAGAAAGGGAAGAAAACATCAAAGCCATCAGAGAAGAATTGGAGAAGGCAAAGAGAGACGAAGACAACTACAGGGTGAATATGAACCAGGCTTCCGGTTTCGCGCAGAGAAGCCACTGGCGCAAACTGTTAGATGAACAGCTAAAACTCATAGACGAAAAGAAGAAAAAACTTGACGACCTCGAAAGCCGACCATGACTTGAAAAATGAAACAAAAAAATAGGGTCCTTAAAAACACCCCTGTAAATACTTCCTGGCTATTTCTTCGGCCAGAGTAGAAGGATCCGATTCCTTTTTCAGTATTTTTTCGACCATACGGTCGAGTTCACCCGTCTTGACGAGCATCCCTAACACAGGTTCGAGGATACTGGATCGCAGGGCCTCATTCAGCTCATGCAGCCTCTTGCGCCGCTGCCTGTCACCGATAAGATCACTGCTTATTAGATATTCATAGTGTTCGTGAACCTTGGAAGATAATGTTTGAATGTCCTGGTCAAACTCTTCCGGCTTAAAGGAATTTCTGATTGTAACGACAGGCGGCCGCCAACCCCCGGGAGGAATCGGTGACATTTCGATCATGGTCATCAATTCCCGCTGGAGTTTCGCTGCTCCGTCACGATCCGCCTTGTTGACGACGAATACGTCTGCAATCTCCATGATTCCTGCCTTGATTGCCTGGATTTCATCTCCCATACCAGGCACAAGGACAACGACTACCGTATGGGCATAGTGGATAATCTCCACCTCCTGTTGACCCGTACCTACGGTTTCTACAAATATCACATCTTTCCCCATTGCATCCATAACATGGATGGCATCGCCAACTGCCTTTGAGAGCCCGCCCAAGGAACCGCGCGTGGCGAGGCTCCGTATGAAGACGCCTATATCCTCGGAATGGCGCTGCATACGGATCCTATCACCGAGCGTTGCTCCTCCCGTAAAGGGACTTGTCGGATCAACGGCGAGAACCCCTACCGTTCTTTCCTTCTTACGGCTTGTCTCAATGAGACCGTCAACAATAGTGCTCTTCCCTGCTCCAGGAGACCCGGTAATCCCAACGACCTGGGCCTTGCCCGTATATGGGAAAATATGTTTTATAGTCAGTTTTGCTTCGGGGATACTATCTTCTATGTCTCTTATAAGGCGGGAGGCAGTCCGAACGTCACCCGCCTTAATCCTCTTTCCTCTCTCCATTACGTTCTTTCCACAGGTTTTATATTTTTGTTAACCCACGCCACGATCGTATCCAGGGTAGTACCCGGCACGAAAATCGCCTTGATGCCTGCGTCATAGAGTTTCTGAAAATCCTGTTCGGGGATGATTCCCCCGCCGATCACGGAGATATCACCTGCACCTTTTTCCCTCAATAGATTAACTACCTGGGGAAATAAATACCTGTGCGCTCCCGATAGACAGCTTAGGCCTACGACATCCACATCTTCCTGAATCGCCGACGCTGCAATCATCGCCGGTGTCTGATGACACCCCGTATATATTACTTCAAAACCAGCGTCCCGGAAACACCTGGCTAAAATCCTGGCGCCCCGGTCATGACCGTCAAGACCTGGTTTTGCTACCATAACACGAATCTTTCTCTTAGCCATTACCATCTCCTCCTTCAATCAGTCCTAATAGAGTCCCGGATCACGGTACTCGCCATAGAGCTCACGATAGACGTCGCACACCTCCTGGATACTGGCCAGATTCTTAACGGCCTCAATACAGTGGGGCATGACATTTTCGCCCTTCTTGCACGCATTCTTAATGTCTTCGAGACTCTTCTTCACTGCCTTATTGTCCCGCTTTCTGCGGACTGCATTCAACCGCGCGATCTGATCCTCTTCAACTTTATCATCAATCTCTAAAAGAGGGATGGGTATCTGTTCATCGGTAACATATTTGTTGACGCCGACCATAATCTTTTCACAGGAGTCTATCTGCCTCTGGAACTTGTAGGCCGCATCAGCTATCTCCAACTGCGGGAACCCTTTATCTATTGCGGCAACCATACCGCCCATCTCGTCAATCTTATTGATGTAGTCCCACGTCTGCTCTTCCATTTCGTTGGTTAAAGCTTCGACGAAGTACGAACCTGCCAACGGATCAACCGTGTTGGCAGCGCCGGTCTCTTCCGCGATGATCTGCTGGGTTCGAAGCGCAATCTGCACGGCGGAATCCGACGGCAGGCACATCACCTCGTCAAGGGAATTGGTGTGCAAGGATTGAGTGCCGCCAAGGACAGCGGCGAGCGCTTGCGTGGCCGTCCGCACGACGTTGTTGTACGGCTGCTGAGCCGTCAGTGAACACCCGGCGGTTTGTGTATGGAAGCGCATCCACCACGATCTCGGGTCCTTGGCCTTATAGCGGTCCCGCATTACTTTTGCCCAGATCCTCCGGGCAGCACGCATCTTACAGATCTCCTCGAAGAAATCCACATGGGAATTAAAGAAAAAAGAAAACCGCGGAGCAAATTCATCGACATGTAATCCTTTCCGGTTGACGACGTCCTCCACATACTCCATGCCATCACGAAGGGTAAAGGCAAGCTCTTGAACTGCTGTGGAACCGGCTTCCCTGATATGGTACCCGCTGATGCTGATGGTGTTCCATCTGGGAACATACTTCGTCCCGAATTCAACGGTGTCACTTATGAGTCTGACTGACGGCTCCGGCGGACACATGAACGTCTTCTGTGCGATGAATTCTTTCAGCATGTCATTCTGGATCGTGCCGCCTATCTTGGTAAGCGGTATACCCTTGATCTGTGCCGCTGCACAGTACATCGCCCAGAGCACAGTAGCCGGCGGATTGATTGTCATGGACGTGGTAACCTCATCCATGGGAATACCGTCCACTAATTGCAGCAAATCCTCGAGGGTATCTATGGCGACCCCGCACTTCCCACACTCACCACGGGCCTTGGGCGAGTCCGAATCGTAGCCCATAAGAGTTGGAAAATCAAAGGCTGTACTGAGGCCGGTCTGTCCCTCTTTGAGAAGCATGTGCCACCGTTTGTTGGTGTCTGCAGCGCTTCCCATGCCAGAAAACATCCTGAACGTCCAGTATCGTCCGCGATAACCCGTCGCCTGATTACCCCGTAAAAATGGAAACTGGCCGGGGTATCCAATATCACGGGTAAAGTCCATATCCTTTATGTCATCAGGACCATAGAGCCTCTTGATTTCGAGATCTGAAACGGTAGACCATCGTTCCCTCTGGTCAGGAACTTTACTGACCACCCTCCGGACCTCATCCTCCCATTTTTTCTTGAGCTCGCTGGATTGACTCAGCACCTCTTTTGCAAAATACATATTACCGCCTCCTTCCAATAAATCTGATATAACTGCTATTATCAATCAGTACTTGACTATCGAATCCGCGGATTTTCTCTCCACCATGCGGGTTTGTCAAATAGAAAAAAGACTACCCGCCCCCTCTACATTCAATAAATGGACAACTATCCAAAGTTATGCTATGCGATCTTCCGATAGAACATAGCACAAAATCCGGAGGTACTAGATGAAAATCAAAATGCCCATAAAGTTTCACGGCAATTACCGGGTCACCATACGCCAGGGTACATGGGAGGCCCGCGAACGATGCCAAAAACTCGTAATCAGGGAAATAACACCAGCTGAAAAAGAGCAATACTACAAACAAATGGATGAAAAGGATGTGCCTACGCACCAAGTAAACTTTTTCGATTTTGGTTGCCGCCGCATTATAGAGGGTAAACTCACAGTAAACGAAGAAGACAGGGTAGCTTTCGCAGTTGAAGAAAAAGAGTATGAGTTCTCACCCTTCAAAATCGAAAAATAACTTTCATCAAAGGATATACTGAAAGACGAAAGCCTCTTCAGACATCTCTATTTTTCTGCTTCTATGAGACGAACCGTGTCGTATTGACAGCTTTATCTCATACTCAAAAGTTTTCTTGAGATAACCACCCTCTGAATCTCGTTCGTCCCTTCATAGATCTGGCAGATCTTCGCATCCCGCATGTGTCTTTCGGCCGGATACTCTTTTGTGTAGCCGTAACCGCCGAATATCTGCACGCCTTCAACGGCAGCCCTCATTGCCACATCGGACGCATAACACTTTGCCATGGCCGATTCTTTCTCAAATTCGAGATGATTGTCTTCCATCCAGGCGGCACGAAGGAGCAGTAATTCCGCTGCATCGAGCTCCATTGCCATGTCGGCGAGCTTGAACTGGATCGCCTGGAATGTTGATATCGGTTTGCCGAACTGCACTCTCTCTTTTGCATAAGCGAGGGCGTCTTCCATGGCCGCCCGGCCGATACCGCAAGCCTGGGAACCGATACCGATTCTCCCCGCGTCAAGCCCCATCATCATCTGCTTAAAACCCTGTCCCGGCTTACCCAGGAGGTTTGCCGCCGGTATCTCAGCATCCTCGAAGACGAGCTCAGCCGTTCCCGAAGCAAGAATTCCCATTTTCTCCTCGATCTTTCCTACTTTGAAACCCGGGGTGTTCTTCATATCCACGATGAGATTGATGACCCCTTTGTATCCTAACGCGGGATCGGTCGTGACAGCTAAAACGCAGTAATGCGCCACATTACCGTTCGTTATGAATATTTTGGTCCCGTTAACGATATATTTGTCACCTTTCAATACGGCGCGACACTTCAATGCGGCAGCATCCGAACCGGCGCTTGGCTCTGTCAATCCATAGCACCCCTCAACCTGCCCGCTCGCTACAGGCGGTAGATACTTTTTCTTCTGCTCTTCCGTCCCGAAGGCTAATATCGGGTACCCGTAAAGGGAATTGTTGACCGATACAATGACACCGCAGCTTGCACATGCCTTGGAAATTTCAATCATGCAGAGAACATATGTTACTACATCCATGCCGGCCCCGCCGTATTCCTGAGGCACGGCAACCCCCATGATTCCCATCTCGCCCAGTTTGCGGCAGATCTCTTCCGGATGCCTGTGGGTCTTGTCCAGCTCTGCTGCTATGGGTTTAATCTCCTGCTCTGCAAACTTCTTCACCATATCTCTCACGTCCCGCTGATCATCTGTTAAACCGAAATTCATGGCTCATAACCCCCTTACAATAATGTTTTATTAAAGCAGTATAAAACGGCGAATCAACTTCCAGTGTAAACAGGTTTTCTCTTTTCGATGAAGGCCTTCATTCCTTCTTTCTGATCATCCGTGCTGAAGCACTGGGCGCAACATTCCATTTCCAGCCTGATCCCGTTATCAAGCGCAAGATCATAACCATAATTGATCGAATGCTTGGCCATTTTTAGCGCGAACCCAGGCATACCGACAAGTTTCCGCGCGAATTTTTTCGTTTCCGGGAGAAGCTGATCGAGGGGAAATACCCTGTTTACGAGACCAATATCGAAAGCCCTTTTCGCATCGACCTGCTCGCCACCCATGATAAGCTCCTTGGCCCTCCCCATTCCTATTAAACGCGAAAGCCTCTGAGTTCCTCCCCATCCCGGTATCAATCCGATCAGTATTTCCGGCTGGCCGAAACGGGCTGTTTCCGATGCAAATCTCATATCACAGGCCATGGAAATTTCCGTGCCGCCGCCCAAAGCGAAACCGTTCACGGCAGCGATGGAGGGCTTGGGCAGCGTTTCAATCAATCGCAGCGTCTCATTACCCAGCTCCATAAAGGCAAGGGCCTCTTTAGGCCGCAGGTTCTGCATCTCTGATATGTCAGCGCCTGCTACAAAGGCCTTTTCTCCTGACCCGGTAAGGATGAGAACCTTTATGGCGTCATCATTCCTACAGAGGGTAGCCGCATCCATAAGCTCCTTCATCGTTTCCGTATTCATCGCATTTAAGGCCTTGGGCCTGTTAAACGTTATTGTAGCGACACCATCCTCAACTGCAAACAAGAGGTTCTTGAATTCCATCCGATGTACCCCCTTTTCACTTTCTTTTAATGGTTCGGAAAAGCTTTCCGAGTGCATATTATTTTTTTCGTCAACCTTTGGACATCTTATCACAAGGCTTGAAGCCATGATCTCGGGCTGCGCTCCCTGCCGAAGCGAGCTTTACAATTGTCGAAAAAATATTCTCGCCACGGAAGAACATTTTTCGAATGCAATCATTACTTGCTGTAATCGTAGAATCCTTTTCCCGTCTTTCTCCCCATGTAACCCGCATCCACGTATTTCTTAAGGAGCGGACAGGGACGGTACTTGGAATCGCCAAATCCCTTGTAAAGAACGTCCATTATAGCCCAGCATGTATCGAGACCAATCAGGTCAGCCAACGCCAGAGGACCCATGGGGTGATTCATGCCCAATACCATAATGTCATCAATGGCCTTTGGCGTGCCCACTCCTTCCATCAGGGTATAAACGGCCTCATTGATCATGGGCATAAGGATCCTGTTCGCTATAAATCCCGGAAAGTCATTGCATTCCACGGGAACCTTCCCAAACTGCTTGGACAGCGCTTCCGTCGTGTTGTACGTCTCCTGAGAGGTAGCCAAACCCCTGATGATTTCCACGAGTCTCATCACGGGAACGGGGTTCATAAAATGCATCCCGATGACTAAGGCAGGCCTCTTTGTTGCACCGGCTATCCTCGTAATGGGAATAGAGGAAGTATTCGTGGCAAGGATTACCCCGGGCTTGCAGACTTCATCAAGTTTTCTGAATATCCCAAGTTTGAGATCTTCTCGTTCTATCGCTGCCTCCACAACAAAATCGGCATCCTTCATGTCTTCCAGCTTCGTGCTCTTCTTGATGCGGCCCATGATCTCTTTTTTCTGGTCAGCCGTCAGCTTTTCCTTGGCAACAAGGCGGTCCAGGTTTTTTGAAATCGTATCGTACCCCTTGTCGACAAACTGGTCTGCAATGTCATTCATGATTACATTCAGTCCCCCTGTGCTTGCAGCAACCTGAGCTATGCCGTTGCCCATCTGGCCGGCTCCGATAACACCGAATGTCTTAACTGCCATCACTACCTTCCTCCCGTCATTTTTTATTCTCAGAACATCCGCTTCCCATTAAGGCAAGTGAAAGGTCTTTTCCCGTACCATTTCATCGGAGATAAGCGAAACTATATAGTCGGAAAAAAGAACTTGAGCCCCAGGGAAAGTCAATCGTTTACACTTTGATCAGCATCGCGTCACCCTGAGCATGGCCCGAGCAGATTCCGCATATCCCGATCCCGCCGCCTCTTCGCCGCAGTTCATAGGCAAGAGTCATGACAATCCTCGCGCCCGTCGCACCTATAGGGTGACCATATGCGATGGCGCTTCCATTCACATTGACCCTCTTATACATATCTTCCTTGCTCATGCCTAAGATATTGCGGGCGCTAACCAAGACAACGGCAGCAAAGGCTTCATTGATTTCCAGTAGATCTATTTTATCGAGAGTCATGTTATTCTGCTCGAGAAGTTTCTTGATTGCGAGTCCCGGCACCGTCGCAATATCCTTCGGTGGCTGGGAAACCTCGGCGTAATCGAGTATGGTAAACAGGGGTTTTATGCCCAGTTTGTCGGCCATTTCCCTGCTCATTACCAGACAGACATCTCCGCCGTCATTGACACCCGGTGCATTACCGGCCGTAACACTTCCGGGACCTCCGGTAACCGGGCTTTTATGATTGAAGACCGGCGGCAATTTGGCTAACCCGTCTATAGTCGTCTCCGGCCTTGGTCCTTCGTCTTTGTCGAAGATGACGACCTTTTTCCCCTGCTTCACCTCGACGGGAAATATCTCGTCGTCCAGTTTTCCCGTCTTCATTGCCTCAACTGCTGCCAGCTGGGAGCGAAGAGCCCATTCATCCTGATCCTGCCGTGTAACTCCGAATTCATCGCCAACCTCAGAACCGTGAACGGCCATGTGCCGGTTATAAAATGCGTCCCAGAGCCCATCGTAAACAACTAAATCAAGGACTGGCCGGTTCGGGAGTCCCATCCTTGCCCCCCACCTCATCTCAGGCAGAGCATACGGGCCATTGCTCATGCTTTCCTGGCCGCCCGCTACGCAAATCTCGGCCCTTCCCAGTTGAATCATCTGGACTGCAAGGTCGATCGGCTTAATACCTGAAGAACATACCTTATTGATCGTAATGGAGGGAATGGATTCTGGGAGACCGGCCAGGATAGTTGCCTGCCTGCTGGGGATTTGTCCACACCCCGCAGGAACTACCTGCCCCATGAAAACGTAATCCACATCGGATGGTTTGACCTTTCCATTCGTTCGCCTGATTACTTCTTTTATCGCCAAGGCTCCAAGTTCGGGGGCAGTGAAGTCTTTCAGCGCTCCCCCGAATCTGCCATACGGCGTCCGGCATGCTTCAACAACGACAACTTCTCTGACGCTCTTGAATTGACTTTTTATTTTCCGTCCCATGGTTGAGAAATCTGGCTTTCTCTCACCGAACTTTGAGATTGGCGCATGAGCATACATCTCCGCCCTGGTCTTTTCCAGCTTCTGCGGCACTTTTTCCATTACTACCCCCATTTTGTAGAGCTTTGCAAAATAGAATTTTGTCTTCGGAGAAAGCGAGAATATGCAATGACTGCTTTCGAAGACAATTTTCAAATCAACTGTTGAAACTGAACGGTCGAAAGTTCTCTTCCGTTGCTATTTTACGAGCAATATAGCTTCAGCAGACGCAGTCCATAAATAGCGAAACCTTCCGCCCGGCTATGCAAGCTGAAGATTGCGGCTACTTTGACGACTCAAAAAGGCCTCAACTGCCCGTATACAAAAACCCTTGAGCGTCAGACACCCCCAGATCCGTCTATGTCGATTCTTTGAGGCTGTTAAGAATGTCTCTGGCAATTATCATCCGCTGGATCTGGTTGGTCCCTTCATAGATCAACGTAATCCGGACGTCTCTCGCATAGCGTTCGACTGGGAATTCATTGGTATATCCGTATCCACCGAGCATCTGCACGGCATTGAAGCAGGCCCTGTCAGCGGCTTCGGTCGCAAAATACTTCGCCATAGATGCTGCTCTTGCAAAGGGCTTGCCCATCTCTTTTTTAAACGCGGCGTTCATAAGGAGGAGCCTCGCTGCCTCCAGCTCCGTATAGGATTCTGCAACCATCCACTGGATAGCCTGGAAATTTGTTATGGACTGATCGAACTGCTTTCTCTCCATTGCATATCGTGTGGCATAATCCATGGCAGCAAGTCCGACACCTAAAGCGAGAGATCCAATGCCTATGCGTCCACCTGCGAGCTCTCCCGTAGCTGTCTTGAAGCCGCCATTCAGTTTCCCCATAAGGGCTGATTTTGGTATCCGGCAGTCTTCAAAGATCAGTTCATTCGTTGAAGAAGCGTGCTGTCCCATTTTGTGCTCTTCCCGTCCAATCTTAAGACCGGGGACGCCGTTTTCAACGAGGAATGTGCTGATGCCGCTGCCTTTCTTCGCCTTCTTATCGGTCACTGCCCAAACGACAAACACGCCCGCGTATTCAGCGCTGGTAATGAACATCTTTGATCCATTGAGAACCCATTGATCGCCGTCCAGAACAGCAGAGGCCTGGAGCGCCGCGGCATCGGAACCCGCCACGGTTTCAGTCAAACCAAACCCGCCGGCAGGGTATTCACCGGAACAGATCTTCGGTATGTAAGCCATTTTCTGTTCCTCCGAGCCGATTGCCTGAATCACCTCACAGACCAGATTGTTGACGGACATGGTTACTGCCGTCGAGGCGCAGGCCCTGGCAATTTCCGTAACCGCCAGACTGAAAGACACGACACCTGCTTCAGAGCCTCCATATTGACTCTTCACATTGATGCCCATCAAGCCAAGGCTGGCGAGTTTCTTCAAATTCTTTAAGAAGGTGTCACGATCGCCTACCTGGTCGAGCCGCGCCGCTACCGGTTCCAGTTCTGTCCTCGCGAAGCGCCGGGCTGTGTCCTGAATGATTGTTTGTTCTTCTGTCAGATCTAAATTCAGATCCCTTCCTCCTTTCTAATTATCCTGTCAGCCTGCCTGAACGGCAGGTTGACAGGATCCATATTAGAGTTACTTTCTAACCAATAATTGACTTGATCGCGGCGGGATATTCCGTTTTCGCCGGCAGGAAGATCAATTCCGGATCAACGAACTCCCTGAGGACAAAGAGCTCCTTGTAAGTCGGGATTGGAGTTTCACCTTTAACTTTTGAAACATTCAGGTCAAATCCGCAATTCTCTTTGATCTTCTCCACGGTGATACCGGGGTGGCAGGTTTCCAGGTAGATGATTCCCTTGTCATCAAACCGGTATACGCCCATATTCGTTACCACACCACAGGGGCCGCAATCCGCATAGGGCGTCCCTTTCCAGACCTCCTTCTTCGGTTTCCACTCCCGTTTCTTGAAATCCCAGCACCACCAGCCGGGCGTTGTGGTATAATCATTTCTCTCCAGGAATCTCCTCTTTTCCTGAAGGATGATGTAAGCAACTCTTTTCGACATGGTTCCTATGTCGGAATTCCCCCCGGAACCTGTGAAGCGGTGCACTGGGGCATAGTAATCACCGATGGATGTAACATTTACGCCGCCGTATTTATCGATAGCGGCGCCTCCCAGAAACCCCAAGGTCACAAAACCCTGCTGCAAATAATAACCAAAGGTATCCACCAATCCACCCAGGGTGGAACACAAATTGGCCGCCCTCTGGTCGCTCACAGACATGGGCACATGCATGGTCTTTCCGTCGCATATCCCCGATTCGTATATTAACACCGCATTCGGTGCATTCAGCATGTTGGCAGCCATAATCCCCACCATGGGAAGCCCTGTACCGGCAAAGACGACATCATCGTTCAGGACCTCGTGAGCAATAGCGATAGCCATCAATTCCGGCAGGATAAATTCACCTGCCTTCGCCTTCTCATCGGGCATCTTATCTATCAATTCCATCAATTCTTCCATTGATTTAGCCATTTTCATTTCCCCCTTTCCTTTAATAACCACTTCGAGCTACGGATAAAGGCATCTTCATCCTGGGTGCCGGGTTCTTTCCTCTCATCATCTTGGTGCTGTATCCGGTGGTGCTGTCCGCTCTGAGAGACAACAATTTCTTTGCACCAAGCTTAACAATAAATTCTTCCCAGCTCTTCGGGCCAAAAACCCATTCATCGATCCATTTTTTCAAATCCTCCACGTTTCTTGATGCTTTATCCATCTCCCTCATAAAGGGCACGTCATAGTCATAATAGAAAGGGACACCGCTCGGGAAGGCTCCCCAGGGCACTTCCACAATGGCGTCAACAGTAAAGAAGGGAATCTGGTTGGCTTCCGGATCCTTCCTCATCTCTCCTTCGGGAACTACCTCTTCGGCCGTGATTACGACCTTGTCGCATGCAAAGGCCATTTCTTTATCGATCGTCCCGATACCTCGCCACCTCGCCGTCCCCTTGTCGCCTACCTTAGATACGTGAATGACTGCCAGCTCCGGCCTCGCTGCGGGAAGAAGGACGACCTCTCCATCACCATAGAAGGGTTCCTCAATCTGGATAAACTTTTTCTTTGCAATTCTCGGATTTTTACCATTCCTCAGACCCGCTTTTCCCAGTGCATCATAGTCCGGATTATAGAGGTCTGATCCCAGCGGCGCATAATAGGGAATGAACGGCGCCCCAATTGCCCCGGCAAGGAATCTCATGGCCATGGCACCGTGAGAATAGTCCTCAAGAATTATCTTTCCTGCCTTGTAAATCCTTTCCATGTTGATGTCGAGTTTTCCCGCCATCTCCCCCCAGCCCATCCAGTCGGTTTCATAGATCTTAATAGCACCGACGGTATTGAGGAGCCAGGTGCAGCAACTGCCATGCCTGTCGATAACATGCAGGTCCTTGTATTTTTGTCTTACCACTTCCCAGGCAAAGGCCATCGGGTTTCTGTTGAATCCCGTAAACCCGCTGAAGGCAATCTGGATCCCGTTATGCATGTATTTCTTGACCGCTTCTTCAAGCGTCATAATTTCAGCTTTTTTAGCTTTTCCGCGAATTCTCGCCATAACTTTCTCCTTTCAAAATAAGATTACCAATTCGCATACCCTTCCTCGTTCACGGAAATAAAATCCGTGTGCATGGGCAGCATATGCTTAAATGCGAGGTAAAGGGGCTGGTCAGCCCCTTTACCTCGACTCGAATTAATTAATGATGCGCATCATGAACGTAGAAAGGCCACTTGTGGAAGAACCACTCGTTCCA
>Ga0208494_1000103_pt1 | contig 28536 bp, 26 predicted proteins | sample CryBogmetaGMA10M_FD_184544 | JGI IMG/M metagenome (GOLD analysis project Ga0208494, IMG submission 184544) | Freshwater microbial communities from Crystal Bog, Wisconsin, USA - MA10M (SPAdes) | ecosystem: Environmental > Aquatic > Freshwater > Lake | place: Crystal Bog, Wisconsin, USA...
ATCTTGTTGAGCACGCAATCGATCACCTCCCGCTGGATGATATCGATCTGCTCTTTATAGAGAACGTAGGTAACATGGTCTGCCCTACAGACTTCAGGCTTGGGGCGGAAAAACGGGTCGTGATTGTCAGTTCCACCGAAGGTGACGATGTCGTCAACAAGCACCCGATGATGTTCCGGGATTGCACGATTGGCGTGATCAACAAGGTTGACCTTGCACCGTTTGTCGGTGCAAACCTCGACCGGATGGAGTCCGATATCCACCGGTACAACCCGAAGATGCCGGTCTTTTTAACCAACATGAAAACCGGTGACGGAGTTGCATCGCTTCTTGATGCCATCCTTGCATGAACACCGTCAGACGTGCGAAATATCCGGGTACGATCATCGCATGCATTTTTTCTTTATCTGATATTTCCCCGTAAATATCCCATGAAACACATCCCCCTCGTCACTTGTGGACTGGCAGTAAAACGGATACCTCGGGAAATACTATAAATAATCCTGAAAGGAATATATAGAGCACCACTCTGGGACGGATTCCCGGAATATATCATATGGAGTAAGTGATACCATGCTCTGGCAGGGAGAATCAGTACGAAAGGTAACCGGTGGCAGGCGCAGGCTTGCCCAGGGAAAGCGGAGAGCGGAGATTGGGTCTGCACCCACGGATACGCACATTGGTGAAGACCGGAGAAAAGTTGTCCGTACGGTTGGCGGGAACACCAAGGTCCGTACAATGCGTGCAGGATTTGCCAATGTGACGAATCTCGCAAATGGTGTGACAAAAAAGGTAAAAATTGAAAACGTCGAAGAGAACGGCGCAAACCCGAACTATGTCCGGCGGAACCTGCTCACAAAAGGCGCTATAGTAAAAACTGAGATCGGACGTGCCCGAATTATGAGCCGCCCGGGCCAGGATGGCGTTATAAACGGGGTATTACTCGAATAATTTTTTATCTTTTTTTTGAATCCTTCTATTATCTGACCGGGCGGTCAGAAGCCGGATGCTAAAAAACACCCTGGCTTAATAAAAAATCTGTCTTGTTCCATGCGGATGGAATTTCTGTATACCCAAAATTTGCGTATTTTTTGACATTCAATACGTATGTAGTCCGATATGAAACTGTAATACCTCTGGATAAAACTCAGGTTTTTACCAAAAATCCATTCAGCAATCTTTTTTCTTTAAGACATCCACATAGTGTAGTTATGCGAAGGATCTATTATCATTTCCCGCAGCGGGTGGATCTCTCGTTTGCAATGGGAATGCCGTTTCTTGAAACCCTCAAGTACATTGCAGATCTTGACAACCAGGAATCCACCAAAACGACCGGAAAAGAGCTCGTGAAAGTGAAGACACAGGTGAAGATCGCGATCGATCGTGCGACATTTGGCGACATCGACCGGAATGTCCTGCGCCCCGGGATCATCACCGAGGCGGCTGATATCAGGGTATCCGTACTCGCACTGGCGTTGCGCGGAGGTGGAAAGGTCCCAATAGCAAATGATATTTTCTATCTCCGAATTATTGATCGGGGTTTGAGTACGGATATTGATATTGCAAAGGAAGGAGACGCACCGGGACTGGATGCACTCGACATGAAAAACATCCTGCTTGGGACCTCAAAGTGACCCTTCAGACTACAGTAGCAGCGCCATTCAGGCACACCCGGAAAACCGGGATGCGGAAAAACGAGCTCGTGTATTATTACGCGCTCGACCGCAAATGGATGAGTACTGACCAGGCAAACAGTCTTCTCCGGCGGGCTGAAGAGGAAGGTCTCCTGAAACTGGAGAACGGTGTCTACTCAGTGCTATTTGATCCGGCAACGGTTACCATCCCGATTGGGTTCAAGCCGTCATCTGCAATCTTTGAGCGGAACGACCCGGCACAGGAGCTCATCGAACGGATTGCACTCGCAAAAGGGGTGCAGGAGACGGTAATTGTTGCGGAAATGAACAAAGTCATAAAGGAGCAGTTTGACGGGAACCTTCTCCCCCCCGCAGCGCTCGTCCTGCTTGCAAAAAGATACAATCTACCCTTTGAGGACCACCTCGACTCGCTCCGGCAAAGCGTAAAAAAGGGCAGATGAACGGCGTCGGGTCCGGAACCCGTAACTCCCGGTCATTTTCGGGTTTAAGAGAGAGTATTTCTCTTTTTTATGACATAGTCTTTAGTGCGAAGAGCAGGAACAGGCAGAGATGAGAGAACGAGGGCAGAAGTCAAGTGAGATCCCGTGGCTCCTTGTCAGCACCGTAGCGGGGATCGTCATTGTTGTTGTGATTGCTCTTTTATATTTTTCCGGCAGTATCACTGTCCCGGACGAACAGTTACCTGCCGTCATGACTCCTGTAAAAACAGTTAGTACGACACTCCGACAAATCCCTCCCACCGTCATCCCCGCGGGCACTACCCGCATGCAAACTCCGGTTGTGACCGAGCCTACCGCCATCGTCGTTCCTACTGATGGTGTATATGTCCGGGTTGACTATATCGGATCATTTAATGGGACATATGGCACGAACGGCGTGCAGCAGACTGTGCGGCATTCGGGGACACGCTTGTATCCGCTATCCAATGCCAGCGGAACGGTCTTTGCCACCTTCCAGAAAGAGGACGGGACGACAAAAAACGCATTGACCGTCGGGATCTACAAGGACGGGAAATTATTGAAATCCGATAAGTCTTCCGCAGCATTCGGGAAGGTTGAGATCACCGCGAATCTCTAACCGGCACATGCGTATGGTACCTCATCCCCCTTTTTTCCAGCACTTGAATCGTACCAGCGTCTTTTTCCTTTCATGTCGGGTTGAACTTCGGAACCCCTCAGATTACACATCGAAAACTGTCAGCAAGTCAGAACGAGGGCTTCACCTGTCGTATCCGGCTTGATACGATGATGAGCACGCTCCGTGGGCGAAAAAAAAACGTACAGATTCCCTCAGTGACAAAAGCATACAGCAGCATGAAAACAGCTCAAAACCATTTTCATACCAACCCCGGATAAACCGTTTACGACGTAAGATACAGACATGAAAACGGCTCGAAGCCGTTTTCATACCAACCCCGGATAAACCGTTTACGATGTAAGATACAGCAGCATGAAAACAGCTCAAAACCATTTTCATACCAACCCCGGATAAACCGTTTACGACGTAAGATACAGACATGAAAACAGCTCAAAACCATTTTCATACCAACCCCGGATAAACCGTTTAAGACGTAAGATACAGACATGAAAACGGCGCATGCCGTTTTCATATTAAAAAAGTATCTGGATTTATTTGCGCGTTCTGTCTTTTTTCTTTTCAGCGGGTTTTTCTGCGCCTTCAACCTTCGGGAAGATCTCTTCAAGAGTCTTATCGCCATAGGTGATCACGCGGGCATTCACCTGGACAAAGTCCGGGGTGATCTCGTGGGAGCGGATCAGCTTTCTCTTCCGTTCGCCTTCAACTACCGGGTGAAACCCGACGCCTCCGGCAAGCAGCAGTCGCCTGCGCCCTGAGCCAGGGAGACTATTCCGGGCGGGTGTCCCGGTGCGATCGGAACCGCCGGTGATTTTGATCTTATATCCCGCAAGCCCAAGTGCTCCTGCGTCCACTTCATCACCGATACGTTTGCCGACTATTGCCCCTGCTGCGCCAGTGCTGGCATCAACATTATAGGCGCGACCAGTCTTCGGGTCAGATACAACAACTTTTAACTCGACCATTTTGTCTGCTCCTTATTCCTGAATATAAAAACCTTTAAAATTCCGGTTTTCATCCACTCTCCGGCTGGTGGCGCGATTCGCCCATGCACGTGAAGTACCCAATTAATTGAACTGGTACGCTATTAAATCCTCCCTGACTCGGGAACCGTTAACTTCCTATTTACCCCAAAAGGGGTCGGTTTTACGCTTTAATGTCGTGAACTCTGCGAGCACTTCCTGTGTGCTTATATTCAGGTTTTTCGTCATCTCGCGTTCCAGCACCTTTACGTGCCGCTCTGGGATATCGATGAACAGATCGTCCCCAACGTTCACCTGGCGTCCGACTGTTGCCCCCTCAATCGATATCGCAACTTCGAGCCCGGCGTCCGCCTCGCGTATTGTTTCCTGGCGGAGCTGCATGGTTTTTAAGTGCCCCACTTTCTTACCGTCCAGTTTGATCAGGTCGACATCACTTCTCAGTTTTCCGCCCAGCACCCGTACACCTACAACTGCCGGGTTGCTCTGCCGGAAGACACAGTCCGGCAGGAGGCGGATCTTTGCCGGCATTATGATGTGCTCAAATTGATGCCGCTCTGCGATACGTTTCTGCTCGTCCCGCCAATTGACATACTGGTCGATCAGCTGGTAGATTACCTGACCCTCAAACACCCTCGCCTGGGTGTAGAGCGGGTTTTTGATCATTTCAGCGACATCCGGGAGGATGGGTGTGTTAAAAGAGAGGAGTACGCGGAACATGGGGTTTTTAATGGTCTCGGTATTGATCAGGTCGTGCCGGCTTACGGGTCCGACCTCCGCCCGCATCACACCGATCCCCTTGCTATCGAGTTCTTTACAGAGTGCTTCAAGCGCGCCGATCGTGTCTGCCTTGATAACGACACCCTCTTCGGCAAGGGTGACGTGGATCTCGTTCATCTCCTTTCTGATCCGCTCCTCGAGTTCCTCACAGTTGCCCCGGATCACAAAGAGTGGCGAACCTGAGATCACACTTTCAAGGTTGGGGGCGGAGACCTTGACACCTGCCGCCGCTGCCACTGCCTTTACGCGTTCGAAACGGTCTTCGATTAAGATCTCCTTCATCGGGTGGGGTTTTAAGAGCGATCGCACCTTTGTGACCAGCACACCATTCTGCGTAGCCATTATAATCTCATCCCCAACGGAGAGCGTCCCATCGTAGAGGATTACATCCAGTGTCGGTCCGAGCCCCCGCTCTTCTTTCACTTCAAGCACGGTTCCTGCTCCCGGACCCTCTACCGAGAGTGCGAGTGCATCTCCCATGTACCGCTGAGCAAGCCCGATCATGACGAGGAGCAGGTCGGCAATTCCCTCACCGGTATGGGCACTCACCGGCACGATGGCAAGGTTGCGCTGGAAGTCCGACACCCGGTCGAACCGGTCTGCCGAGAACCCGAGTTCCGAGAGTTTGCCTACAATCTCGTAGGTTTTGTTCTCGATGTCAGTTTTGACCCGGTCGTTCTGCAGGGAAAATGTGGCAATGAATGACTCGTCTGTGGTCACACGCCATCCGTGGATGCGGTCGACTTTTGTCGCCGCGATCACAAACGGCGTCCGGCAATTTCGCAGGATCTGGAGGGCTTCAACCGTCTGCGGCTGGAATCCCTGGCTGATATCGACGACGAGAATTGCCATATCGGCAAGCGCCCCGCCCCGTGCCCGCAGCGTGGTGAATGCATGGTGCCCCGGTGTATCAATAAAAAGAAGCCCGGGAATGTTGATGGGTGCTTTTTCCATTGTCCCGCTCATCGTGCGGATCGCTTCGATGGGTACGACGGTTGCGCCAATGTGCTGGGTGATCGCGCCTACTTCAGAAGAGACAACAGATGATCCGCGGATACGGTCTAAAAGCGAAGTCTTCCCGTGATCCACGTGTCCCATGACACAGACAATCGGCGTCCTGATCTTCGGGTTTGTCGCCATCGCTCCCACCTTGTGTTATCTCATGCCCTGATGCAGGATGGGTAAAGTTCTCATCCCTGTTGAACCCGATTCCGCAGTGAAACGTACTGTGCCGGTTTACTTCCTGCGTATCCGGATTCTTTTTCTCTGCCACCGGATATGTTATGGACGTCTGACCCTATTAATAGTCACTCCCACAATGCCTGCTCTTTGATTTGGTAGTTCTGCTGCCCGGAACAATGACTGGGGGATGGACCAGGTGAAGCGCAGAATGAACAGGGAGATAAATTAATCAGAGTATAGTTCCAAAATAGAAGGAATATCTGCCAGGGTAGGGTAGTCTGGTTATCCTAAGGGACTGTGGATCCCTCGACCCGGGTTCAAATCTCGGCCCTGGCCTCATCATCGCTCGTTTTAGTATATTTTGAGCCCGATTTGCTCGTATTTTCCCTTTCGACTTTTACGCATAAAATGTGGATCAGCCCCCCTGCCACCTTCTCCCCATTCCGTTGCCTGCCTCTCGGTTCATTTGCGTGTCAGCAGCGGATTCCCCGAGGGATCGTACAGGGCCGGATCCTAAAAAAAAAGATTCCCTTAAACGGCACTCATGACTTTTCTTTTCCCGTGCGCCGTTTGTACTGCAATGCCCCGGCAGTCGGGCAGACATCGGCGCATCTCCCGCAGAGATAGCACTCGGCTTTCCGGTCGTCACGTTTTGCCTCATCGACCGGGCAGTTCCTCTCACAACATTTACAGTCGATACATGCGTCTGTCCTCTGCAGGGCGAAGAGGCTTGTGCCGGCAGCAAGCGAAAGGAGCAACCCGTACGGGCAGATAATACGGCAGAACGGGCGGTAGAATACCATGGAGACAAGAAGCATCACGACAAACACGATGCTTCCCGTAGTCAGGATCAGAGCGAAGAAATCGCTGATACCAAAGTAAGCCAAAAGGGAGACCGAGAGGACCCACGCCATGTACAGGAATACCACAAAGACAACCCCGCGGACTACCATTAGCGGGACCTTCTGGCGGAGGACAAGTTTTGGCACTGGCACCCTTGATGCAATCTCCTGGACGGCCCCGATTGGGCAGAGGTACCCGCAGAAGAACCTCCCGGACAAAAATGTCAGCAGGAAGATAATCAGAAGCCCGATCGCTGCGATCGTGAGCGATACACCCAAGCCATGCACGTTGCGCAGCATCAGCTCCTGGAACTGGTGCGGTGCAAGCGGGGAGTAGATTACAAATCCTAGCGCTGTTGAGACCAGGAGAATGATCCAGCCGGCCTTCTGTTTCCATTTCCCGGAGTACCACAGGTACATCAGGACGAGGATCAGGACAATAGCATAGAAGAACCCGAGGGGCTTGAGAAGTGAGAATCCTGGCATGCAATGTTCATCATCTCACGATCACTTAAATGTATCCGGTCCTTATTTCGGTTTTTCTAGAAACCCTCGCACGGTTTTTTCCGGGAAAATTAAAAAAAAGAACCCTGGGTATTGCAACGTATTTTTACCGACCGAGTTGGCGCAGGAATGCACTCTTGTGGTTCTCGGATCCTATCCGTAGGTTAGAATACACCTGACGGATATCGGCCCGTGTCGTGTTGGCTGCAACCCGGTCAAGATCGGCAATATCCCGCTCTTCAATAGCAAGCCCGGCCTCAAAGGCTGCGGTCTGCGAAGTATCGCCTTGCATTGAGAGGGTATTGTAGAGCGACTGGATCACAGGATTGGTATATCCGCTGGATGCGTTGCCGATACGGTGACTTAAAAGATCATACCTGTCGATAAGCAGCTGGACTTCAGAATAATGCGTTCTTTCCGAACCGGCAATGTTGGAAAATACCGGTACCGGGTATTTTCCTGTCCAATGGGTGTACGCATCATACGCGAGCTGCTCTTCTTCACGCATGAAGAGAATATCGGCTGCTTCGGTATCGGTTAAGGGGATCATATCCGTCCGTGCTAGGAGCGTGAGGGAAGATCCTCCCGTACCTGCTCCGGGCAGATGTGCCTGATCGTACCCCGGACCCTGACCATTGCCCGTTCCTGGTCTGGCGCTCTGCACGCGAACCGCCGGGTTAGCACCAAATATGATAACCAGCAGGATGATGATAAGAATCACTATCCCGATAATCCCCCAGTGTTTTTTTTCCATACAATGGTTCACCGTTTTCCTTCTTTGACGCAGAGGATGTTAATGCTTGCCTGGGAAAAGGGTTCCCTCTTCGCGATCTACCTCAGTGGAGCCCCCCTCATTACACCTAACCCCCAAAACCCCAGTCTCAGCACTTCACAACCCCTCCAATCCGGGCACGTCCCGGCCTACGGTCCCTTAAAATTCCCAAACAAAGGCCAAAATGAGCCATGTTTTTAGCTCAAATCACCCCCTGTTTGCAAATTACCGGCATCTATGGCATCACCCCCCGGCATCATAACTATTAATACTGCGTAATACCCTCATCACTTACAGGGTACCTGATAAAATTTACCGGGATCACGCGTACGCTACTATGGAACTTGGCGTTTTTAGCCGGTGAATTTGCCTACGACAATAAACGCATCATCGCGTGCGTCATTACAGTGTGACAGGATTATTGTGCAGGATATCTGAATTGGAGAATGCCACATCCCAAGCACCCACTTCTGGTGAAACTATGGAAAAAATTAAACCGCGCCCCCTCATGAATAACAGGTCAGGTCAGGGTATTCTTTTTTTGATGGAAAATATCACACCGCCCGGCACCCATGGAGCGGTACGCAAACCCGGCAAGAGAGATAGGAACGGTGCATAATGGCAGCAAAAAAGAAGCCCGCGACCGACGAAACAAAATCCGGCAGCACCCGTTCGATACGGGAAGACGAGGAAAAAGAACATGTACGAACCCAGAATAACTCCCCTACATTAAAAGAGCTGACACTGGATCAAATTATCCACGAATTCCGGGTACGCCAGATCAAGCTCGAGATGCAGGCTGATGCGCTGAGGCAATCGGAAACCCTCCTGCGATCCATGATCGAGAGCCCGCAATCAATCATCATCTTCTCACTCGACAGGAATTTCCGGTACCTTGCGTTCAACACCAGACACCAGGAGACGATGAAGGCGATCTGGGGGGTGGATATTAAGACTGGCATGAATATGCTCGAAGTTATCGGGTATGAGCGTGACCGGAAATCGGCACAGCTAAATTTTGAGCGGGCACTTTCCGGAGAGCACTTCACACTGACCGAAGATTACGGGGATGCGAATCTGAGCCGTAAGTTCTGGGAAAATACGTACAGCCCGATTTGCGATGAGCATCATAATGTCACCGGGCTCACGGTCTATGTCATCGATGTTACTGAACGCAAAAGGGCAGAAGAGGCACTTTTCCACCAGACGGCAACGCTCTCCATCCTCAATGATATCATCTCTACGGCAAACAAGGCAGATAACCTCCCGCAACTTCTCGAAAGTATCCTTGAGGAATCACTGCGTCTTTTGGACTTCGATGCCGGGGGGATCTACCTGGTGGACCGTTCCACACGAACTGCAAACGTCGTCCACTCCAAAAATCTTCCCCCGGGATTCCTCGCCGAAATCCAGACGGTACCCATTGATAAGAAACCCTATGATACGCTGTTTATAAAAAACGAACCAATCATCACTGAGAATTATGAACAGATCGTAAAAGATCAATCGAAGACATTTGGGTTACAGTCGCTCGCAAGCATTCCCCTGATCTCAAAAGGCGTCACCATCGGGGCGCTGAATGTCGCCAGCACGAAACGGCAGGTAGTCTCACCGGATGAGAAACAGACGCTTCTTTCTATTGCAAAAGAACTTGGCAGTACGATACAGAGAATGACTGCCGAAGAGGAAGTAAAGAAAGCAGCCAAAAATCTCGATACCCTGTTCAACTCGATCGATGAGATGATCTTTGTGCTGGACATGCAGGGATGTATCCTTGCGGTAAATAACACTGTTTTTAAACGGCTCTTGTATACACCAGAGTCCCTTATTGGCACGAATGTCCTGCTCCTGCATGTACCGGAACGTAGGGACGAGGCGCTTTTAAATGTTCAGGGTATGATTGCCGGGACTATTGACTCCTGCCCGGTGCCCGTTCTTGCTAAGGATGGCACTCGCATCGCGGTCGAAACAAAGGTTACCCGCGGGTGGTGGAACGGCAAAGAGGTGCTCATCGGGGTGACAAGAGATGTCACCGAACGTAAACGGGCGGAGGATGCGCTGCTCCAGCTCACCGATCGCCTGGCACTCGCCACGCGAGCGGGTGGTGTGGGCATCTGGGATTACGATGTCGTGAATAACACGCTGACCTGGGATGACCAGATGTTTGCCCTTTACGGGATCAGGCGGGAGCAGTTCGGCGGTGCATACGAGGCATGGCAGGCAGGACTTCACCCGGAAGACCGGGAGCGGGGTGACGCAGAAATCCAGCAGGCGCTGCGTAAAGAGAAGGAATTTGACACCGAGTTCCGGGTCCTCTGGCCGGATGGCAGCATCCGCACCATCCGGGCTCTCGCCCTTGTGCAGCGCGATGCCTCTGGCAAATCCCTACGCATGATCGGTACGAACTGGGATATCACCGCCCAGAAGAAGGCGGAGGAAAACATCAAGCGGCAGGCAAGCCTGATCAAATCCCTGCTCGATTCCATCCCTGACATCATCTTTTTCAAGGATAAAGAGGGTGTTTACCTGGGTTGCAATCCCCCCTTTTTTGAGTTTGTCGGAAAGTCCAGAGAAGAGATTATCGGAAGGACCGACTACGAACTCTTCGATAAAGAGATCGCGGACTTTTTCAGAGGGCACGACAAACGCATGCTGGAATCGGGCGAACCCCGCCACAACGAGGAATGGATCACCTATCCGGATGGCAGGAAAATACTGATCGATACCTTAAAGACGCCCTATTGGGGACCGGACGGAATGTTGATGGGCGTGCTCGGCATCAGCCGCGACATCACCGAACGTAAGCGGGCGGAGGAGGCACTGCATGAGAGTGAGGAGCGATATCGCTCATTATATGTTGACAGCAGAGAAGCCATCATGATAGTGTCACCGGAGCGGGGATACCTTGCTGCGAACCCGGCAACCATCCAGTTATTCGCCTGCCGAAATGAGCAGGACTTCATAGCCCATACACCGGCATCACTGTCTCCGGAGTACCAGCCGGACGGTGTTTTGTCAACAGACAAGTTCCAGGAGATGATGCACCTTGCCCTCGAAAAGGGCTCCTGCTTCTTCGAGTGGATGCACCGGAAGATAGATGGAACCGATTTCCCGGCAACGGTTCTGCTGTCGCGGCTCGAAAGCAGCGGTACGCATCTTCTGCAGGCTACTGTGCGCGATGTCACCATCCCGAAAGAGGCGGAAAAAGCTCTCAAGGTATATTCCGAAAGGCTTGAGGAACTCGTGGAGGAGCGAACGAAGAAATTATCAGACGCCCAGCGCCTTGCGACAATCGGAGAGACTGCTACGATGGTCGGGCATGACCTGAGAAATCCTCTCCAGGTAACCATAAATGCGATTTACCTTGTCAAGATGTGGATAGATAAGATGAGCCCTGGGGAACGCGAAGTAATCCTCAAGTACCACATTGATGATATGTGCAGAACGGTGGATGAACAGTCCTCGTATATGAACAAGATTGTCTCTGACCTGCAGGACTACGCACGCCCGATCAAGATAACCCGTGCCATGTTCCCCCTTCGCACGTTCTTTGACGAGATTATTGCCACAATAGACCATGAAGAGAATATCACCGTACGGGTTGGAATAGACCGAAATTACGAGATTACTTCCGATCGGGACCTGATAAAAAGGGCAGTAACGAACCTGCTGACAAATGCGTTTCAGTCCATAATTGGAGAGGGCACAATCGATATATCGGCACGGCGGGAGGGGGATTACAATGAAATTGAGATCAGGGATTCCGGGGCAGGGATGGACCCGGCAACGCTTGAGCGGGTTTTCCAGCCCCTTTTCACTACAAAACCGAAGGGGACGGGTCTCGGTTTGAATGTGAGCAGGCGCCTCATCATGGAACTGGGGGGTACCCTTGAGATGAAAAGCCGTAAGGGCGAGGGGACCACCGCGGTGATCCGCCTCCCTGTAGCAGGAAAGTGATTTGAAGATAGCGCAATCTCTCCAGACCGGCGTATGAAAGACAATCCCGCGCGATACGAGGATTCTGGCAGGATAAAAAAATAGGTATAGGACAGATATAAAGGGTAAAAATCCGGATGGTTCATTCCACCTTCAGGATCCGGACTGCCACCTTCGTAACTTCATTATATACCCGGTAATCTCTCTCGGACAGGCGCGTGTCAAGGACCAGCGAATATTTGCCTGCCTGCCTGACCGTGAACTCCCCTCCATCCTCGTATACATCTTCCATTGTAAAGATCGGCATCATGGTTTTGTAATTATACGATCTCGTGTAAACATCATACACAGGCACCCCATCGGTCGTCCGTAACAGGTCAACCTGGTATGAGCTCATGATGTAGACAAAGATCGCGTGATCGGAGGTGACCCGGACGATGTACCGTTCCCCGGGCATCAGGTACGGAACCCCGATATCTTCGAAAGGCAGGATTTCATATCCCGCCCTGTCCATAAAGATCGCGATGTTCCCGTAATATATCTCCCGGCTGCCCAGACCTGGCGTTGCATTAACCGTCACTGGAGCAGTCACCACCGGTGGTGCAGTCGTAAATAGTGTCGCCGGGGGAACGGTTACCGCCGTTTCATTGGTGAGGGGGATATTTTCTGTAACATTTGGCGATTGCGAGCTGCCCTGGGGTTGAGATATGCAGCCGGATGCGGCTAAAAAAAATACAAACAGAATTATCACCGCCGGCAGCAGGAAATAATGTTTTCTCAATAGGTCCTTTTTTATGGATTTCATAGTAATATATCAGCAAAGGACATCTATATTTATACTCCTGCTTACCTGTTCAACGACAGGGTAATTCAACCGCAATTATGGAAAAGAAACAAGTATTAGCTATTATTCCAGCGCACAACGAGGGGCAGACTGTAGGAGATGCCATCCGGTCCATACTCAACCAGACGTACAGGACAGACGTATTCGTCATCTCTGATAACAGTACGGACAATACGGTAAGCGTTGTACAGTCTCTGGGGGTCCGGGTCGCCGAGACTCTGGACAATACCCACCGGAAATCCGGTGCCATGAACCAGGCACTCAGGCAGGTAAAAGGATATGATTTCGTTATATTTGTTGACGCCGATACGATACTTGCTGATGACTTTGTAGAGAATGCGATGAATGAGTTTCGGCGTGACCCGTCCCTTGGCGCGGTCTGTTCCAGAGCCGGAATAATACGCCCGGAAAAGATGACCCTCTGGCAGAAAGCCCTCTGGCACTTTCAGCACGTGGAATATGCCGAGTTTGACACTTCACGTATTGAAAAGATAGGCACAATCAAAGTTGTACACGGGATGGCGTCAGTCTACCGGTTTTCTGCCCTCTTAAAAGTGATGAAATACAGGGAGGAGAGATGGGGGATACATGAACATTTATATGACGAGGAGAACATCACCGAGGACTATGAACTGACCGTCTGCATGAAGGAACTGGGTTATCATGTCTCAGCCGGGATGGGCATGCTCGCCTGGACAGATGTCCCCCTCAGTCTGCATGAGCTCTGGATACAGAGGACACGGTGGCTCAGGGGAGGCATCGATACGCTGCTTACCCACGGGTGGAATAGTTCAACACGGCGGGACATCATGAATGCCGGGTTCTTCTGGGTGATGCTCGTCTTTCAGATTCTCCTCATCACGTTTATCGTCATGGACCTCCTTCTCGGGCTCCCGTGGCAGTTGAACCTATGGACCGCTTTTGTCCTTGTTGCACTCTGGCTTGACGGGGTCTATCGTCTTAAATTCGTCCAGGATATCGAGTTTGGGGACGCACTTGTTAAAATCTTATTCGTCCCGATGATACTCTACACCTGGTTCAACATGGTTGTTCAGCTCTATGCATATTACATGGCGTTCGGTCGGACGAGCAAGGAGTGGTAATATGGATCTTCTGGTGATCGTATCTATCCTCATGCTCATCACGATGGCATTCTCCTGGTCAAGACTGGTAATCGGCGAAATCCGGCTCCATTTTATGAATGATGAAGACGCACGGTATTATTGGACGCAACGGAGCTTGTGGCGGTACAGACCGAAACAGTAGGGAAAAGGGGGGGAGATAATGAAGGATATTCTTATTGTTGACGACGATCCGTGGATTACTTCCACTTTCAGGCAGATCCTTGAAATTGAGGGTTATACAATAGAGACTGCAGAGAGCGGTACCCAGGCGCTGTCATTGGCAAAAGAGACCGCATTCCGTCTCGCCCTCCTCGACATCAAGCTCCCGGACATGGACGGTACGAGCCTCCTTGCAGAGATCAAAAAGATCCGACCATCCATGAAGTGCATTATGGTGACGGGGTTTGCCAGCCTTGAAAATGCGATAAAAGCCGTCAATTTAGGTGCTGCAGCCTATATATTGAAACCAGTGCGCCCAGAGGATCTTGTAGAGAAGGTACGGGAAAAATTCAAAGAGCAGAAGGCGGAGGAGGAGATGCAAGGGGAACAGGTGACAGAATGGATTGAGGACCAGTTCCTTCGCCTTTCCTGATCCCTCACGCTCCCTTTTTCTTTATCGCAGCCTCACATTTTTTAATATTCAACTTCTTCATTGCAATCATCGCCGCCCATTCCGAGGCTTTCTTCGCCTCTTCAACTCTCCCTTCTTTTTTGAGCTGCTCTGATCTGGCTTTCCATTCATACCTGTCACTCGGGTAGAGACCGGGAGCACGGGTATATGCCTCGATCGCCTCTTCGAACCGGTCCAGGGCGAATAACGAGTTCCCACGCTGGTACCAGGCACTCTCACACGACGGGTCAATTCTGATTGCGTTATCCGATGCCGTCAAAGCCTCGTTGTACTGTTTTTGCCTGTTGAGAATACCGGCAAGGAGTGCCCAGATGACCGGATCACCAGGGTCGATCGAAAGGGCTTTTTTATAATCCTCTCCTGCCTCTTTTAACCTCTTCATCCGGCGGAGTGTATTTCCCCTGTTTAAGTAGAGATCTGACGAATGGGGGTTGAGTTCGATCGCCCGGCATGAATCGGCAAGCGCATCTTCGAGTTTTCCTGTGGCGAATAATATGCCCGCCCTGGCATTCAGGGTGTCAGGATTGTCGGGATCGCGGGAAACAGCCCTGTCAAGGAGTTCTATCGCTTCCTTTATCTTTCCTGCTTGTGCCAGGGCAATTCCTTTCTTTACCGGGTCCCGCCGTGGGATCCAATTAATAATCAAAACCGGGTTCCCCTTATATCTCTTTATTACATGCCAAACATAGTTGAATAAATAATTATTGATATAATCCTGCATCTTATTTGGAGAGCATTCCAAAAAAAATGGATTTTTAAGAACTATGCCCTGATTTGTTGCCGAGTTCAGGCTTGAGATTACCGGGATGTCCATAAAGGAAACCGGCGAACCGGGCAAAGGGGCACGGTTTGAGATCACCGTGCCAAAAGGTGCGTACCGGTTCACGGGAACCGGGGGAAAATAACCCGGAAAAATAGTGAGTGACGGGATCAATCCGGAGCCACATCATCAGCCGGTATAAACAACGGCGCTTTCCGGTTGTGCCCGGTAAGCACCGGGGTCAGTGACCGCATCGGGATCGTGTGCAACTGCGTGTCGATGACGATGTTTTAATTGTAGATCAATGTCCATCTATTGAAATATACGATAAAATCTTAGCCGATCTTGATACACGACCAAATTGTTTATACTATCATTATTTCCGGTCTGGATAACCATTTATTAGAATCAAAATCACTATTGTTTATATTATTCTGGATTTCTGGAGCGCCCAAGTGAAACAGATATTGTGGTGGTTAATAGCAGGATCAAAAGGTGGCATTAATCGTGCCCGGATCATACAGGCACTCCATAAAAGACCATACAATGCCAACCAGTTAACCCAGATGTTTAACCTTGATTACAAAACTGTCCGCCACCACCTGGATGTTTTAAAAAAGCACCTTGTTATCAGATCCGTGGGGGAGGGATACGGGACCATGTATTCTCTATCGGAACCAATGATGACGAAATATGAAGACTTTATGGAGATATGGAAGCAGATCGAAGTACCCGCTGAGATCAAGGAGGAATGACAAAAATGGATAAAAAAGACATTGTCGTGATAATTCTCATTTCGGTGATTGTAGTACTGCTTGCAAGCTTAACAATCCCCATTATCGTTAAAATGCCGCAACCCGGACCCGGGCAAACTCCGGCGCAACTTGGACCCGGGCAAAACCCGACACAACCCGGACCCGGGCAAAATCCTGCACAACCACAAGGATCGAACCAGGCGCAGCAACCCCAACAGACCACGGGACAGGATGAGAGCAAGCAGCTTAAAACTGTGATATCATTCATCAATATCGGTCTGATTATCCCCCTGTTCATCATCTATGCGGGGATTTACCGGAGGATACGGAGTTCATTTACGCTCGGTCTTTTGGCAGTAATCTTTGCTCTTGGCATGTATGCAGTCAGCTCGAACCCCCTGATCGTGAGTCTTCTTGGGGGTCGTATTGGTGATATCGGGCTCTTCCAGATTATTCCTGACCTGTGTGCTACGGTTGCCCTGATCATCCTGATCCGGATCAGCCTTGAATGATTTTGATTAGGGCATAATTTGGGTATGATTTGGGTGTAATCTGGAACAGATTCTGGCATTTCCTTATCTCTTTTTCTGATTTATGTGCATAATGACCCGGAATGGGATCATCAAAAAAGAGGATGCCTTTATGGAACCTATGAAACGATCAAGGACAATTGGCTTTGCTGTTACCGCATTTTGCCTCATGGCAATGATGGTAGCAGCAGTCAGTGCAGTAGACACGTCCGGCTTAGTCAAGCCGGGGGGTCAGGAACAAGGAAATGTATGGAATATTGATGAGGGCACGGCTTCCAATGCAGGAAGTAATACCCCCCTGGGACAGGGACCCGGTCAGGGACAGAAGCCCGGCAATCCAGGAAACACAACCCAGCCAGGACAGGGACCCGGTCAGGGACAGAAGCCCGGCAATCCAGGAAACACAACCCAGCCAGGACAAGGACCCGGTCAGGGACAGAAGCCCGGCAATCCAGGAAACACAACCCAGCCAGGACAGGGACCCGGTCAGGGACAGAAGCCTGGCAATCCAGGAAACACAACCCAGCCAGGACAAGGACCCGGTCAGGGACAGAAACCCGGCAATCCAGGAAATACTACCCCTCCGGGACCGGGGCCCGGCAACCAGGTATATAACATATCGCAGACCCTCTCGGATGAGGCGCAGTTGAATACCCTTGCATTTGATGCCCTCGCGTTCATGACCGGCGATGCGTGCAGCGACACCTTCCTGCCACCCGGCAAAGTGGCTGATTATGCGGGATTCCAGTACCTGCGTGACAATGATGCCACGCAAATGGGACACAACACGGATTTTGTCACCCGTACTGCGGATAATGTGCTGATTACCCTCAATGATGAACAGCTTGCGCAATATGTTGCCCTTTCAAAGGAAGAGAGTTCACTATCAGACAAGTATGCGTATATGCGTTTCCCGCTCATGAAGGCGTTTCGTCTCCAGCTTGACGGAACCCTGCCGGGCGGGAGCGATGAATTGGATAAGGCTTCCGTGATGGCATACTCAGGAAAATTGTATGACGTTGATGCGAGCATCAGCCTCGAGCGTGCAAAGACCTATGCCAGCGTGATTAATTCGCTGAACCAGACCCAGCGGGCGTACCTTGACAAGATGAAATCTGGTGGCCTGCTCTCCTATCCAATTGTGGATGCATCAGAAGTACTGAAAAACAGTGGTCAGGGCAACTCGGTTGCCATGAGGACCTATGCCAGCGAGATGTTCGCCTGGTATGCAGGCTCGGTTGAAGCAGATGTGTATTTCTGCCCGGAGCGGCAGGCAACGTACTTCGGCTCCTTCTACATGAAAGACCGTCCTGCAATGGGCAATCCAAATTATTCCATTAGTACTACGCTGACCGGGGACTCTGGTGAAGAATTCTTAAGAATCCTGACCGATGTCCAGCGGCAGAAGATCAGAAGCCTGGTGAACCTCTCACGGGAAGACTTACGTGAGATTGTTACGACCCGGGAGAAAATCGCAACCGAATTACGGCGTCCGTTAACCGGTGGAACCATCGATGAGACTGCAATTCGGACGCTTTCGGAACGATACGGGGAACTTGATGGCGAGATTTCATACAATTATGCCACACACTTTGCGGACGTGAGAAAAACCCTGACGAGCGAGCAGAAGCAGAATATGATTGTATTACGGAACCTGAGTGGCTACACGTGCGGAGGAGTGTACCTGTACTCCCAGCCTGTCAGCATGCTGCAGAATATCCCCTCGGATTTCCTCTTCGGAGTGGGAACGTACAATGCAACGGAGCTGTCCGCGTGGATACAGAGCCAGCAGCAGACAATAACGCCGGGGGGAAAGGATCCCGGCAATGAACAGGAACGCAGTATGCCGGTTGAGGAGATCATTGCTCAGCTTGAACAAAAGGGGTATGATGTATCCGAAACCAAAACAGCAGTCCAGAGCGGAGATCGCGAAACGGTTAAGGTATGGCTGGATGCGTTTAAAAAGAATAACCCGGGTATTGTAGAAACTATCGAGAAAGCCTGGACTGGAAACATACAAGGAGGGAAAGGAGGATCAGGAACTTCAAATACAAGTGAAACGCGTCGCGGAAAGGAACAACCTGCACAAAAAAGCACCCTCGATGCATTGAAAAACTGGTTTTCAAATATTTAAAAAACCAGTTAAAATTTTTTCTCCAAAAAGACGTGATCCATATTGAAAAATCGATATGACCGGAGCCCGATTGGGGCAAGCATTACGGAGGATCGATGGGATGGTGAATAAAAACACCCCCATCCTTCTCTTTAGTATTCTCGTAGTGGGAATGATTTTTTTCACTGGGTGTACCCATCAGGAAAGCCCCGCATCTCCGAAAACAAAACCTGTTATAGCATCCGGGGATGTGGTGTCCACACATCAGACCAACAACCAAACGATGCCCGGAAAACCGGTTGAGAGCCCGGATTTTGGCTCGCATTTTACCGCAACGGAACTCCTCACCCGACCTACCAACAGTTCAGTAACCGTAAGCCTGGTTCCAAAAGAAGATCTTGAAATCTCTTTTGAGTTTGGAACATCCACAGGTTCATATTCCGGTCAGACTCCTGCAGAAAAGGCAAAAGCCGGCTCCCCCTTAAACATCACCATTCATGGGCTTTTACCCGACACACAATATTATTACCGCACCTGCTACATGGGGTCAGGCAGTGCCGGATCTCAATGCGGTCCCGAACACACCTTCCACACCCAGCGATCCCCGGGCAGTACCTTCACGTTTGGGATACAGGCAGACTCTCACCCGGAGCGCACGAACACGATGTTTAACTCTGCCCTGTACTACCAGACAATGAGCAACGTGGGAAGCGATCAGCCGGATTTCTACATAACACTGGGTGATGATTTCAGCATCGATCCCTTGATCGAAAAGAACCAGCTCAGCCAGGTGACCGTGGACGGGATTTATGCCAACCAGAGAAATTACCTCGGACTTATCGGAAGCGATTCTCCGATCTTCCTTGTGAACGGCAACCATGAGGAGGCAGCCCGGTACCTGCTGGACGGCACACCGGATAATGCAGCGGTGTACGCAGGTCTCTCCCGCATGAAGTTCTTCCCGCAACCCATTCCTGACGGGTTCTACAGCGGCGACACAGAAAAAATGGAATTTGTCGGTCTTTCCGGTGACTACTATGCATGGACATGGGGTGACGCACTCTTTGTCGTGATTGATCCATACTGGCATTCAACGGTCGCTGTGGATAATGTCATAGGTAAAGATGGCACAAAACAACGAGACCTGTGGGATGTCACCCTTGGTGAAGCCCAGTATCAATGGTTCAAAAAAACACTTGAAGAGAGCAATTCAACATACAAGTTCGTCTTTGCCCATCATGTGCTCGGTACTGGACGCGGCGGCATCGAAAATGCCAATCTGTATGAATGGGGCGGCAGGAACCAGAAGGGTGTCTGGGAGTTCGATACACGGCGCCCCGGTTGGGAATTACCTATCCACCAGTTGATGGCAGAAAATGGTGTCACGATCTTCTTCCAGGGACATGACCATCTCTTCACTCGCCAGGAACTTGATGGTGTCACCTACCAGGAAGTGCCCCTTCCGGCTGATCCCACCTACAGCACGTTCAATGCAGACGCCTACAAGTCCGGCACAAAACTGCCCAACACCGGCTACCTCCGTGTGACGGTCTCTTCCAAGAACGTGACTGTTGATTACGTGAAGTCGTACCTGCAGGGTAAAGAAACAGCATCGGAGAAGAACGGCATGGTTGCGTACTCGTACACGCTGCCCGGCGATAATTCATGAGGATGAGAGTATGATCCAAAAAAAATCCATCTTAATCCCTTTCTCGATACTGGTCATCGTACTTGTTATCACGGCCGGGTGTATCAGCCAGCCGGAAACCAGCGTTGCGAAAGGATTGGGTGACACAAAAACCACAGGTGCCGCACCGACTCAGGTGACCCGCAATACAGTGGCATCTGTTACCGCTGCCCCCAATACCGGTAATGCACCGCTTGGTATGGCAACCGCACTACTTGGCAGTCCCACCGATCATTCAGTCAATGTCAATGTAGTCACTGCGAAAAATCTCGAGATATTCATAGAATACAAGAACAGCACCGGTATCTCTTACCTCCGGACACCTGCCGTTACTGCAGAAGCCGGGGTACCAAAGAACATCGTAATCTCCGGTCTTGCACCGGATACCGGCTATACGTACCATCTGTGTTATCGCATGGCCGGTGATGCTGCTATCCAGTACAGCCCGGAGTATTCGTTCCAGACCCAGAGAAGACCCGGTTCTTCGTTTGTTTTCGATGTTCAGGCAGACTCTCATCTCGATGAGCGTGCCAACGGAGATCTCTACCAGGTCACCCTTAACAATGAACTGAACGATAAACCGGATTTCCTCATCGATCTCGGGGACACCTTTATGACGGACAAACTGCCGGTAAAGAACAAAGAGACGTACCTGAACCAGTATCTCCAGCAACGCTCTTTTATTGATACGATCGGACACTCGGTTCCAATCTTTCTCGTGCTCGGGAATCATGACGGTGAGGCAGGGTATGCACTCGATGGAACTGGAGAGAATATCGCAGTGCTCTCATCGCAGTTCAGGAAACAGTATTTCCCCGGTCCTGAACCGGATGGGTTCTATACTGGGAATTCAGGAGATAAAAAATTCACCGGGTTACGTGAGGATTACTATGCGTGGGAGTGGGGAGATGCGCTTTTTGTAGTCCTTGATCCCTACTGGTATATCACAACAAAGCCCGGAGGAAAAACCGACGGATGGGGCTGGACTCTTGGCGACGCCCAGTACCAGTGGCTTAAAAAAACGCTTGAAGAGAGCAAATCTCCATACAAATTCGTCTTCGCTCACCAGCTTGTCGGAGGGGATCTGCAGGGAAGGGGCGGTACTGAATATGCATCCCTGTACGAATGGGGTGGGAAGAACGCTGATGGAAGCTGGGGGTTTGACCAGCACCGCCCCGGCTGGGGAGTGCCGGTTCATCAGATGCTTGTTCTGAACAATGTCACCGCCTTCTTCCACGGTCACGACCACTTCTTTGCGAAGCAGGAACTTGATGGCGTCATCTACCAGGAGGTTCCCCAGCCGGCGACCACCAGTTCCCCCAAAGCCAGTCCCGGTGCAGAATACGGGTATGTCAGTGGGGATATGCTGGGAAGTCCCGGGCACCTCCGTATAACCTTATCTCCTGAAGCAGTCCGTGTTGAGTATATCGGATCAGGTCTTCCCGGAGACAACAGAAGCAGTGTAAAAAACGGAGCGGTTGCGTACTCCTATACGCTCAACCAAAGAGAGAACATGACGGTGACGACACGTAAGGAAAGATGACGGAATGGAGAAAAAAGATATTGTCATAATAATTCTCATTTCGGTGATTGTGCTGGTACTTGCCAGCTTAACAGTCCCCGTTTTTCTGAAAATGCCGCAACCCGGAACAGGGAAAAACCCGGCGCAACTACAGAATGTGCAACCCGGTCAGCAACCCCCACAAGCTGCGGAACCGGAAGAGAGCAATGACCTCAAGACCGGAATATCATTTATCAATATCGGTCTGATCATTCCCCTGTTTATCATCTATGCAGGGATTTACCGGAGGATGCGGAGTTCATTCACGCTCGGTCTTTTGGCGGTAATCTTTGCCCTTGGCATGTATGCCGTTATGTCAAACCCCCTGATTGTGAGCATCCTCGGAGGACGACCGGGAGATAGCGGGCTCTTCCAGATTATTCCGGATCTCTGTACAACGATAGCACTGGTAATCCTCATCCGGATCAGCCTTGAATAATCCGGATTTGGGTATGATTTGGGTGTAATCTGGAACAGATTCTGGCATTTCCTTATTTTTCACTACGAACTACAGTGTGCTTGAGGAAAATACATGAAAAAATACACCGGAGTTATTGCTCTCGTTTCAGTGATTGTTATTATCGCCTTGTTTAGTGGATGTGTCACGCAAACGAACCAACCGCGAGAAAATTTGCAATTAAACCAGACTATCCAGCGCCCGGTACCGCCACAGGATGAAAAACATCCCCCACCCCCGGATCAGACCTGGCAGTCAGGAAATGAATCGCAGAAAAACGGGGATCTGCAATTTGTCAGCAACCCGACAAACCCATCTGGTTTCTGTCTCGTTCATACAAAAAATAACGCTGAATGCAAGGATTGCTGTGATAGTCTTCCGGGAGATGCAAATACCCGTAAAAACTGCAGGGATGCCTGTGCGGTTCATGACTTCAGCCTGAACACGGATTTCATTACGGTCAGTGCAGTATCGTTATTGGGACCTGGCGGAAATTATTCCATGTGCGCTGATGCCGGTAGCGAAACGGCATGCAAGGAATGTTGCGATGGCTCGTCAGCCATCCTGGGCGGGGACCGGCGGTTCTGCCGTGATGTGTGTAACGCCATGGGCAATGCGGAGCCGTCATCTGCAAGTCCACAAAAATCAGGTTAAAAAGTCAATGAATGCGGCGCGAATCATGATAAAATGAATCCTGTTCTTAAAAGAGATTCTGCTTTTTCACCGGATTCTGCCCTGTAACCAGAGCGGGCATCCGGGAAGACGCAGACGCCCGGTCATTTTCACTCACCGTTGCGGGGGTTCTGCCAGCAAATCCACGTTCCCTGCAAATTCGTCTGCGCCCTCCGGTATAAATTCTTGCAATGTTCATCATAACAATACATATCAGGAGCATATTCATGGATACAACCATCATCGTCGGTTATATTGCCGGTTTCCTCACCACCCTCGCATTTATCCCCCAGGTGATCCGCAGCTGGCGACTCCGGGAAACAAGGGATCTCTCGTTCTTCATGCTTCTCCTGTTAGCCACCGGGGTATGCCTCTGGTCTTTCTATGGCATCTGGATCGGATCGTTTCCCATCATTGCAGCGAACGTGATCACCTTTGTGCTGATCCTGTTCCTGCTTGGCATGAAAATACGATTCAAATAACTTTTAAGAATGTCGCAGCACCGGTTTTGAATTAATACGCGAGGTGCATACCCGCCCAGCACATCACAGATAACCCGCTCTGGTGTATAAGGATTGTAAAATCAGGTTTGAGAAAAAAGAAATTTAATCCTGGAGGAGAACAAGACATCTGGCAATTTTATCGTGGAGCCCCTGCTTCTTCTTGGTGAGTCCAATCATCAAAAAACCGATGAAGATGATCAGGAGCGATATGAATTTACCAAAGTGGCGGAGCGTTGCCCGTGCAAAGGAGATCCGGTTGCCATCAAGGTCCGTTACGACTGAACGCATCAAAACCTTGCCGGGTGTCGCCTGGCTCCGCGAGGATTCGAAACCGGCATAATAGACCCAGGGAATAACAATAATCAGCATGCCCAATGAAGCAACGATCGGACCCATCGCCGCATCAAGGGTTCCCGCTTCCGTGAGTTCTCCGATCGGCGCATGGTTGACCGCGAGGTAATAGGTTTTCCTGATCCCTCCAATCATGTCAAAGAATGCGATGGAAACGATTCCTATAACGAGAATCAGGATTATATCGATGATAAAAGCGATAAACCGCCTGCCGAGACCGGCATATACTCCGACCGCGGATGTCGTCTCCTCTTCCGGAGTGGCGACAGATTTTACCGGGACGGATTCAATATCCGACCCGCACCACTGGCAGAATTTACCGGAGGCGTCGGTCTCTTTCCCACATTTTGGACAGAACATTCCTTGTACTCCTGATATGTAAAGTTAATCCGCATGTCCTTTTTAATTTAACTGTTCTTATCGGTGATTTTATCCACAAATAATGCCCGGAACCACAGGTTCATGGAGTTTTTGGCAGTAGCAGACCGATTTGCCATTAGCCATTATGTCAGAACACAAATCAGAAATATTAACGAAATGAAAGCAATCCCCATGAAACGTGCAATAATCCTGACTGCCCTTGTCACGCTCACCTGCTGTGCGCTCATTGCAGGGTGTACGAGTCCAACGACAGCAGAGATTAAACCTGTTGAGACGACCGTGGCAGCAACCACGGCAATACCCCCTCCCACCACCATCACACCCGTAGTGACGATCGATCTTATCGTCACACTCCCCACTGAGCAGTTCGTTGATCTCCAGCTCACAAAAGACCGCACGAATGGCGAGATCCATCTCCTGTATAACGGGGGCAAGGGGGAAATCGGTGTCCAGAAAATACGCATGAAGGTCACGCTCTCGGACGGCAGGGTCATTGACCAGTATATGGATGATGGCAACAGACCCCGGCGCGGCGATGAACTGGTTGTCCCGGGAACCCGTGGCAGTGGCAGTGATCGCTGCGAAGTCTACGTGACGAGCAGTGGCAAGGTATACAAGGTCAAGGACGAGCTGATAACGTCCGTGCGATACTAAACCCTCTTTTTTTTAATCTCATGCGATGGAGTGTTCCCGCCCAGAATTTTCTGCATAATGATCTGTAAATTCCAGGTAGCAGGAACCGGTAACCTGATTCTCGTGCTGACGGAGGATTATGCACCATGAAACGGTTATGCGAGGGTATGACATAAGCAGTGTGCCAATTGTTCTATTATCTTTCACATTTCATGTTTACGTATGTCGAATCTCACAGTCACCGTGCTCGTAGACAACCACACGCTCATTGGTCATCACTACACCGGAGAACATGGACTGTCTCTTTTCATTGAACAGGGCAAAAAGAAGTGCCTTTTTGACGTTGGGTACTCCGATCTGTTTCTCAACAATGCATATAAGATGGGAATTGACCTGCTTCACCTCGATTACCTTGCACTCTCGCACGGGCACATCGATCATTCCGGGGGGCTTATCCCGCTCATGCGCCGGCACATGGAGGCGGCGATAGAAAAACTCCCGCATCGCTGTCCAACGGTGATCGCCCATCCCTGCTGCTTCTACCGCCGCCCGGCATCTCCCCTCGCCAATATCGGTGCGCCGGTTGAAAAAAAAGAGCTCGAGCGTCATTACCATGTGAAGATCAGCCAGTCCCCGGTATGGCTCACACCTTATCTTGTGTTCCTCGGCGAGATCCCGCGGGATGCAGGAAAGATGGTACCCAAAATACCCAAAGAGTGGATGATCGTTATGCCAGATGGGATGCAGCCGGATCCCCTGCTGGATGACACCGCACTCGTGTTCAAATCCAATACTGGACTCGTTATCATCACCGGGTGCTCGCATTCCGGCGTCTGTAACATCATCCGGTATGCGCAACAGGTATGCAGTGATGAGCGCATCCGGGATGTGATTGGCGGGTTCCACCTGATGGGTGATGACCCTGCGGGCATCAAACGGACTGTCAAAGAGATCAAAACGTTGAAACCCGCTGCGCTCCATCCCTGCCACTGTACCTCGCTCGCAGCAAAATGTGCGCTTGCAAAGGTGGCACCGGTGTATGAGGTGGGAGTCGGGCTTGTGATGGAGTACTGAAGTGGAATGCGGACATGAAACCAGACGTGATGATTCCGGTGCTGAGCCTCAAACGGGAAACGCGTTAAAAGACACAGACCCGGCTGGGTCATAACCTCAAAAACGCAATAAAATAACCTCAAATTGCGGTTGTTTTCTTCTGGAGTTCATCTTTAGCAGGGAACTTAAGCGACCCTGATCGACGCCCCTTTATTCCGGGCAGAGGTGATCAGGGTCGTGCCTCCACTATGCACCTTCATGAACGATTGTGCCGCCTGTTCGATCCCCCGCATGTCCGTATCACCTATCGCGTAGACTGTCGGACCAAACGAGCTCATGCCGGCTCCTGCCGCCCCGGCATCCCGCATCGTATCGAGCAGCCCGGTGACCGCTGGTGGCTGGAGGCTCAGTTCGACCCTCTTGAACCCGAGTACCTGGACTGCATTGACAGAGGAGCCGAACAGGTCTAGATCACGCTCAACAATTCCCGGGAGCATTCTCATCAGGATCTCGTGACAGAGCGCCTGCACCTCTCCAATTGGGACCGGGCAGTGGGTTTTGAAGATGTCGGTCTCTCTCATTCCGCTTGCACCCGCAGGAAGGTTTGGCATCGCTAAGAGGATGCGCCAGTCAGCGGGAAACTCATGTCGTACGATGACCGGGGGCGGTCGTACATCGCGTGATGCCCGTGACGGTCTGAAATCATGCTTTTCACACCCTTCTCCAAACCGGTGCCCGCCATCGATGATGAATCCTCCCTGTTCGAACGCGGCTGTGCCAATGCCGGATGTACCCCCCCGACCGACCAGCATGGCGAGCTCGTTCACTGAACGAGTGCTGCCATAGCATTCGCAGATCGCTTGGGCAACTGCAAGTGCCAGCTGCGATCCGCTCCCAAGCCCGAAATGTGACGGGAAGTGTTGCCGCACGGTGATGGCGACACTTCCCCCGGCATGGATCTCATGGAGGACGTGCCGGGCAATACCGGCGATCTGATCCTGCATCAGGTTGTCACAGCCCCTGATCTCAAGCACCGGGCTCTGGTGGACTTCGAGAAGAATGCCCGGTTCATCGAGCGTGATCCCCACTCCGCCATCGACCCTGCCGGATCCACCGTGCATGTCGATCAGTGTCATATGGATGCGTGACGGCGTCTTCACGATCACCCGGCGCTCATCCAGGAACCGGTTGTAGGGGAACTGTTCTTCAATGAAGATAAGCGGCGCTCCGCCATGGATGATGCGGTAATGCCGGCTGAGGATGGGTTCGTTTGTACAAATGGAAAATAACCTGCCTGCTTCGTCAGTGGCAGGAGAGACGCGGGCGTTTACAATCTCGCGCCGTGCTTCGATCTGGTGCCGCTGGATGATCCTGCCGATAGGGATATCCGCTTTCATCAGGTCATCACGGAAATCCGGAGAGAGGCGGGAGATGGGGGTGTGCGAGATCGCATGGATCAACACCTGCCCACTCACCGAATCCCTGAGTTCGACAATCCGGTAATTCACCGGTTCGCCCGTCAGGATCCCGAGGTGTTCTGCGATGACTGGATCCGCCGGCACAATCTCCTGCAACCGGGTCTTTACTGTGATCTCGCTTCCGGTGACCGATTCCAAAAGTTGCGTGACCGAACCGTCAGTGCCGAGCAGGATCTTCTGTACAGGAGAAAGCCTGCCTACCTGTGCCTCGATCTCTTTAAGACAGTGTGCAATATCCATTGCAACAAAATCTCCTCATGAAAGGATAAGTGTGACTATCCAGAAGTCCTAAAAACGGAGAGTATGAGGTACCCGGGGAGTGCGAGGAAGCAGGGATGCCGGGATATGGGTGACGATCTCCTGAGTGTATTCATCAGTGAGCCGCCCCAGTTTCCCGATCACGTCACTGTTCCGGATTACGGTGACCCGTGCGGTCAGAACGAAACTCTCAACGAATAGATCGAGCCCTCCTACGGAAAAATCGTCGAGCGAGAGCGGAATGCAGGGTGCATCGAATGTAGGCTTGCTGCTCACCGGGCAGATGATGACATCCCCGTTCTGACTGGTTCCAACCACAACGGCAGGTCGGGTTTTTGCACCGCTTTTGTCATCAATGGAGACCGAAGCGAGCACGACATCTCCCTGGACATATCGCCCCATACCTATTACTTCCGCAACGAAAGGGCATAAGGCGATTGATCTGCTTTGGACACTTGTGACCTCGGGGTCCGGCATGACTGTTCGGATGAGGGGATAGCCCTATAAAGCCCGAAAGCAGATACCGCATGATAATGGAATGGTGGCAGTATGCAGTTTAAGGATATTGTGATGCAGCGGTATGCGGTAAAAAAGTTTGACGGGAGAATGATTGATGAGGATAAAATCAGCGAGCTTCTTGAACTTGTCCGGTTCGCGCCATCAGCGCTGAACCTCCAACCGTGGAAGATCAAAGTAATCAGGGATATTAAGGTAAAAGAGCAGCTCCGCAAGGCTTCAAATGACCAGGCACAGATTACAACGTGTTCGCACCTGCTTGTATTCTGCGCAGACACCGATTACGACGGTTTGATCCGCAGGCTGGAAGCACTGATGAAAAAGCATGGTGCACCCTTAGAGATGCAGAAGATGGTGATCGGAATGGCGTCGGGTTTTGTCGCGAAGATGTCGGCAGAACAGAAATTTGCCTGGTCACAGGCACAGACCTATCTCGCGCTAGGGAATGCATTGAACGGCGCAAAAGCGCTCGGCTTTGAATCC
>Ga0208494_1000106_pt1 | contig 28009 bp, 32 predicted proteins | sample CryBogmetaGMA10M_FD_184544 | JGI IMG/M metagenome (GOLD analysis project Ga0208494, IMG submission 184544) | Freshwater microbial communities from Crystal Bog, Wisconsin, USA - MA10M (SPAdes) | ecosystem: Environmental > Aquatic > Freshwater > Lake | place: Crystal Bog, Wisconsin, USA...
GGCATACTGTTCATGGCATGTTCTCCCACTGCACTCCGGCAGGTACCCCAGATTGTGACAATGACGGTCCCGTTTCCTCCGGTTCCGTTCAACAGCGACAATGTCACCAACCTTGGCTACGAATTTGAGATATCCCCCGTTGCTGAACCGGGACTCCGCATTATACGGGCTGAAGTGCTGGATCCATCGACCGGTGTGATCCTCCTCACACTGGAGGGGGATACGCTCAGGCAGTTCTATCACCCTGCATCCATCCCTCCTCCGACACCGGATGAGCGGCAGGCAGGCACACAAAACCGGACGGCTGCACGGCTCTCCCTCTGGGTGCGGGTCGCTCCTGACAAGGTGCCGGAAACGCTCGTCCACCGGCTCACGTTTGACGGGAACGCAACCGCAGGCGCACCGCTCATCGTCACCGGCGGAAAAACCCATATCCTCTCGGATCAGAAACCAGCCGTGATTAGTCCGCCGCTCATGGGGAACGGGTGGATTGCGATGGAGACCACGACCGGGCTATCCCATCACTTCCTTACCCAGTACACCCAAAACAACGCGACCACAGTGCCGTTGCGGTTTGCGGTGGACCTGCTGCTTATTGACCCGTCGACCCGTTCGCTGGTATCCGGGGACTGGAGGAATAATTCAAACTGGTATGGGTACGGGAAAGAAATTATTGCGGTTGGCAATGGAACCGTAACGGAAGTGAAGGATAATATCCCCGACAACCCGGAAGTGGGGGTCATCGCAAGCGGACTGGACAATTACGTCATCCTTGACCTCGGCAATTCCACGTATGCTGACTACCGGCACATGATGCCGGGATCCATCCGGGTGAAGGTGGGGGACCGTGTAAAGACCGGTGCGGTGTTGGGACGGGTCGGGAACTCAGGCGGCTCCCTTGCACCCCACCTGCATTTCCAGATTTCCAACGGACCAAACCTGTGGAGTGAGGGAATTCCCTTCGTCTACCGTTCGTTTGAGGTCATGGGCGAGTGCCCGGCAGGGGCATGTATGCAGCAATTAAACCTGAATGGATTTTCGGCATTGCAATATTTTCCCGATGTCCTCACACAGTATTATACCAACGGGACATGCACGGGCAGGAGCTGCAGGTTTTTCCCGCAACCGGTACACCACGAGAACGAGGATGTCGAAGACTCGGCGATTGTGCGATTCGGGGGACTATGACGAGGAGGTTCTTTAGTGACAAGGCTGGATGATTTTCTCTCTCCCCTGCACCACGGTGTCTGGGAAGTGGTCGTGGAGAAGTTGTCGGTAACCGATCCATTGGATGCCGATTGGAAACGGTCCACTATTAATGTACCGTCACCGGGAACCATCGCGAGTTTCCGGAAGGGGCAGTACCATGTGCATGAGACTCGCACTGAGTGGCGCGTGCACCTTGACCGCTATGATCCTAAAAAACATCCCCTGCTGCACCTTGTGGATGATGCCCCGCTCCTCCTCATGATCGCAGACACGTGCGGTACCCTGATCACCCATATCCGCAAGCCTTCCGGTAATGGCACTCAACATCTCATGGAGGAGCAGCGGTTGTCATGGCAGCGCCAGATCCTGTTGGGACTCTCGATTTTCTTTGCTGGGATACTCATCGTCGCCAATCCCTTGCGGTTCATTGACAATGTAACCCATATCCTCATCCCGGTACTCCTCTTTGGTTTCGGTGTAGTGATCGCATGGAAAGGTTTTCGTACACGGTCTGATGGGGGGATAGACTGGGAGGGTGTACTGCAGGGGATCACGGTATTCTGTACTGGTATCATTTCCTGGTACCTGCCGCTTGTCATCTGGAGCCTCGCAATTCTTACGATACTGGCGGTGTGGGCATTGGCAAGCGCAGTGATCCTTCTTTTCCAAATCGCAAAGTTCCGTACCGCGATCCCTGAGGGGTTCTGGAGCCGCCTTATCACCGGGATTCTCTCTCTTCTTCTGGTGATACTCATCATCAGTGTCCCGCGTCAGAGCGTGGAGCTCATGATCATCATCCTTGGAGTGATCGCTTTACTGGGAGGGATTATGCTAATCGTGAATGGATTACGCCTGCGGCAGTGGATGGTTGATCCGGTTGCAGCGTGAAGAGCGCTTCATCATCCCGCATCGTGCCTGAAGAGAGGGCAGTCACACATACGTGTCCAGCAGGGTTTTTCTGATGCCCTCGATATTGTACATTCTCACGACCACATGGTCACGCCCGGAAGTGCCATTGAATACAAACTTTGAACCGGGTGTTGCATGGTATGTCTGGTTGATGAGCTGGTCATTGACTGATACGGCAAACCGCAGATATGACGAAGTCTGGTTGCCCGTATTCATGATACCTGCACTACCGTGTCACGATCTTGTGCATCAGGGTCATGATCTTCGGCTTTGCACCCTTCACGGGTGGTGTGCCAAAACCCGACATCTCGAAACCGGGACCCCCGAACATCTCGTTGTTGAGCCGATCAGATATTTCGTCGAATATCCGCTTGTAGGCAACGCAGTGGGGATCAACGCCCTGCATCTTTCCCCCAGTGGGCGCGATCGCGTTGTAGGGGCACCCGCCCCGGCAGTACTTAATGTGCCGGCATTCGCCGCATGCCGTGTCCACGTATTCCTTATACTGCTGCATCAGTTTTGCGGCGTCAGATCTCGCGAGCGCTTCCGGACTTGGATGATCATACACGTTGCCCATCACGTACTCCGGCATCCCGACGAACCGGTAGCAGGGATAGATGAAACCATCGGGTCCCACTGCGAACGTATTTCCCATGCAGTTCGCGAACGTGCAGACATTTCCCCGTCGGGTAAAGACGCATCGGACCAGATCGTTGATGTTCATGATGTCGATCTCGTCCGAATGTTCCAGAGCCTGGTCGAGCAGGTAAACGAGCAGTTCCCCGTACTCTTTTGGGGCGAGTGCCCACTGGTCAGGGTTGTTGTTCCGCAGCGACGGCAGTGCAGGGTGGAGTTTGAGTGTGAACCCATTTTTTAAGAAGAAATGGAAGATCTCCTCTTTTGACCTGACCGAACGCGAAGTGAACGTGCAGATAAACCGCACGGATACCCCATGAGCCTTAGCGATCTCGTAGCCCCGCATCGTCTTTGCGAAATACCCGGTTCCCCGCTGGTGATCGCAGATCTCCTGCGGACCATCGATGCTGGAACCGACGGGGACATTGTACTGTGCCAGCACATCGGCAAGTTCCGGCGTGAGTTTCCAGAGATTGCTCTGCAACGCAAATTCCGGTTTCAGATCACGCAGCCCCTCCGAGAGCATTGGCAGCGCCTGCCGGTAAAAGTCAACGCCGGCAAGGAGCGGTTCACCGCCGTGAAATGTGATGGTGACCCGGTCATTGCGGAAATGCTTCAGCCACTCGACCACTTCATGGATGGTCTCGATCTTCATTACCGGAGACCCTTCCTCGGAACTCCAGCAGTAGCTGCACCGTGCTGGACAGCCAAGCGTCGGGATGAGCATCACGTGAAAGGCGTTCTTCATCACACTAACTTACCCTCCGGTACAGTATATGTGTTCTCATTTCTTCCACGGTAAGCCGAACGCAGAGATCGATGAAGAACTTCTCGAAGCATATCATGGCATGATATCGTTGCCCATCCAACCGGGAACCTATAAGAGGATAGCAGTCAAGATTGTTGATGATCAGGGCATAAAAAAGTATAAAATTATGGAGCCGGGCGAATGAAAAGCGCAGAAACCAAAACGAAGCACGACATGGACGAGATCATTCGCCGGATTGTCGAAGTCGCCCGCCCGAAACAGGTCATCCTCTTCGGCTCTGCTGCACGCGGCACAGCAAGCCCGCACAGCGATCTGGACTTTCTGGTCGTAAAAGCCGGCAGGTACAACTCACGAAAAGTCGCAGGAGCGATCTACCTGCGGATGCGGGGCATCGCACAGGCAATCGACCTGGTTGTCGTCACACCTAAACAGGTAGAAGAGTACAGGAACTCCCCGTTCAGCGTCGTGTATCCTGCAATGCGGGAAGGGAAAGTGGTGTATGAAAGGAAGAAAACGGTCGCCGGATAACCCGGATGAATGGCTCCAGCGGGCACGGAGCTCACTTGCCCTCGCACGCCAGAAAACCCCGGATGTTCTGTACGAAGATCTCGGTTACCAGGCGCAGCAGGCAGCAGAGAAAGCACTCAAGGCTGTTCTCGTTGCCGGTAAAATCCCCTACCCCTACACCCATGACATCAACGCTCTCCTCTCTGTGCTCGAACAAAACGACATCTCATTTCCCGAAGAACTCTGGAGTGCAGTTACTCTCACCTCCTACGCATCAGATACCCGGTACCCGGGATTTGATAAACCAGTAACAAAGGACGAATATGACAAAGCAATCATACTGGCGCACATGATTCTCCGCTGGGCAGAGGATCAGATCAAATGAATGTGCAGATTATCGCCAATAAGGAGTATAAACCGCAGTGCAAGAAAGCGGAATTGTTGATCATAAAATATTGAGGGGATTTTAGGAATCAGGAATTACGGCGGGATATCGCCGGTTCAGAGTAGTTTCGTCTCTTCGGTGGGCTTTGGCACTTTCACGACAAGCACCCGGAAGACGGCACTGCTCTCGTTTGTCCACTTGTGCGGGATACGCGCCGGGCTCTCGACCAGCATGTCCTTACCCACGGTCTGCTTCTCGTTCCCTACCTCAACAACTCCTGTCCCTTCCAGCACGTAGAAGAATACATCAACCGGGGTGATGTGCTTCTTTAACGCTTCGCCGGGTTGGAGCGTGATGACAACTGCCACCGCGTGTGGGGATTCGTAGATTTTGCGGGCGTCCACATGGTGCGGGTTGGGACCCGACACGACCGTGCTGACATCGGTGATCTTCAAGAAACTCTCTCCATCTGTGTATGTGCTGAACTGTGAGCCGGGGGGATAAAAGGGTATCAGTGCCGGGGCAGGAGGGTGCTGCCCCCGCGTTCAGGAACTTGTATCTCCGGTAGTGACCTGCCCGAGGACTTCAGCTGGTGTGCCTCTCCCGGCAGCCCTCACACGCCGGCATATCCGGTATCGCCATCCGCCCATCCTGATACCAGATTAGCATTTATTTTGAACCCGGTGCAGCGGCAACGATTTTGAGCGCTTCGGTAAGCTCGGGCAGCATCTCGGCGGGCAATCCCATCACCATCTCGCCATCATCAATCCCGGAGAACTTCCGCGACCCGTCGCATCCGAGCGAGAAGTTGGGTCTGCCGGTAAGATAGGTCTGGGCGGTGGCATCTGAACACAAGGACTGGATCCCAGAGAACTCGGAATAGATCCTGCCGCCAATCCGGAACAGGGTGCTCTGGGCGAGCTTCAGCATCCCCCGCGGGTTTGCAACGATGATGATGACCTGTGGAGTGAAGGGGGTTTTTTCCAAAGGTGCATACATCGTCGCGTAGGTCTCGAGTTGGTTGATGTGCGAGACCTTGTCAATCGTCCGCTTGCACGCCGCTGCGCTCGTGAATTTTCCCAGCTTGAAGTAGAACTCACCGGTCTTTAATGTCGGTGTCAGCTCCTTGAGCCCGAGCGCCCAGGCACCGCCGTTGCACTCGTGTTTTCCGACAGTAGCGTAAAAGATCTTTCCTTCTTTTCGTGCGAGGGACACCATCATGCAGTGCCGGATGGTCTTGTCGAGCTCTTCCATGCCTGTCGGGATGTCATCCTTACTGGTCGCGAACCTGAACGCAACCGGCGATCCGTTCATGCCGAGATATTTCTTTAAGATCTCTGCCGATTCCTTGTAATCTATTGCGATCTTCATCTGTTCGTTTGTCATAGTCTTGCCTCATGGCACCGTGCCGGGAACCACAAATATCCATATGAGCATCATCATTTAAATGTAGCGAACCCTGCACAGGAATTTACAAAGACATTGTGTCGGTGTGCACGTTCCGTTTAGCCTGCGTGCGCCGGCATTTCGGGCATCTGCCCTCTGCCGCTTTCTGGCAGCCTGCCATCTCGATACCCTTGCCGTTGACGAGCGCGTCTGCGATCTTCCGGCGGGCTTCATGCAGGTCACGCCACGCGGTCTTGCGGGAGACACCCAGTTTTTCTGCCGCCTCTTCCTGTTCGAGTCCTTCGAGGTCGATGAGCCGGATGAGTTCGATCTCTTCGGGCTGGAGCAAGATCACGATGCCGTCTTCATGCGGGCAGCAGCGTGGCTCGTAGCAGCGCGACTCTCCGGTACCCTCAATGATACGCTGTACACGTGGTCTGCCCCTGCGGTGGCAGAGGGGAATCTCCATCTCTTCGCTCGTCGTCATGCATCCTCCTGTTCAATTATCGTGCTGTCACGGGCATTAATATTCCCGATGGTCTGGGCAGGAGGAGCCCGGGAGGATGAACCGGCGCTTCTCCACAACCCGGGTCTTCTTGTGACAAAATAGCGCTTGATCGTCCGCGTGTACTGGGTGTTGACGAGTATCTTTTCGATTCTTGTCACACGGTAATGGCAGGTGCGGAACGGACCCTGGTAGATCCGGCGCAAAAATCCCGATATCGCCGGAGACGCGGGGTCGTCCAGGTCAAAATGGGATCGGAGTTCCTGAACGGTAATCCAACGCTCCGGCACACCGCCAGATTCCATGAACTGTTCCAGCAGTTCGGAGATTGCGGGACGTGTGCTCATCGTCTTCACCTGTTATTCGTGTTCCGGTTCAAGGAGTCCCGGAGGCACTCCTTTTAATGGCAGCGTGGTTTATGCCCGCAGCTGTGTGGAGCCTCGCTTTCAGTCTCACTATCACTGCAACAGCAGGATGCTCCGAATTTTTTGGGCGATATGCAGGCATCCCGGTTGCTGGCATGATCGGGAGTGGAGGCATGGGTTTCACCGCACCGGCAGGTATGTTCAATGGTACACTCTTGTATGACGGGTGCAGCTGATCGATCAGTGTGAGTTTTGGTTGTTGTTGGTTCTGGCATTGTGTCACCATGTGTACGGTCTCCCGTACTATAATTACACATATGCGCATAAATCATATAAAACCTGACACACTGACATCCAATCGCGAGACGGTCCGGACGGGCAGGCAGTCGTGACTCATTGGTGGCGGGTAATACCACGATATGGTGCCCAGCCACTCCCCCTTCCGCCACCTTCCGGGAGAACGAGATAGAGCACAAACACGGTGATCAGCGACGGAATGAATGTGATCAGGCAGCCGATATCGATGAGTGCATTGATAGGTATGCGTTTCATGGGATGCCTCATATGCCTTTGAGGGTGTTCATAATAAAAATCCGATTGGGATTGCCTGATCCGATCACCCGAGAATCTGCTTTTTTTAGAGACCGAACCACGCGATCTCGGTGAATCAATGAGCAGGTGGGACCGGAACTGTTATCTCGGTACCCTCACGGAAACTCCGGTGAGCGCACTTCGCACTGGTGGGTAATGGTTACTGCGAGGGATTTGATCTCCCGCATGAAATCCGATTCGGTTGAAAGGAGCGGACAGATGTCAGGTTCCGCAGAAATTACCTCCTCATCAAAGGAGAGCAGCATCACCCGGGAAAATTCGTCGAGACGTCCTGCCCGTTCACGTGCTTTAGCCCGGTCCGTCGGTTTGCCGACACGATTCACGACAAGAATAATATGCCCGATTCCCAGTTGTCGCGCCAGTGCAGCGGATTCCCGTGCTACGGAAAGGGCATTGTAGGAGGGATCCGCTACGACAACCGCACAGGTAAAACCATCGGCAACCGCCCTGCCAAAATGTTCAGGACCAGCCGGGGTGTCCAGGAGGATCACCTCGTCTTTAAAGAGCCGCATGTGCCGGAGGATTGCGGTAAGAAGGGTATACTCGGGGCAGAGACAGCCAGAGCCGGCATGCCGGACTCCACCCATCACGAGCATCCGCAGGTTTCTGGCAACATCCACCGAAAACCGGTCCACGACATCACTCACGTCGGGATTGAGAGTGAGCAACCCTCCCGGGGATATTCCCGGTCCGGCACCCGTTTTTTCGCGCAGGTACTCCACACATTGGCAGACCGGAATAATCCGCTCTGCCACTAGTGGCGGGATGCCCAGGGTCACCGCGAGATTCTGCTGGGGGTCTCCGTCAATGGCAAGCACCCGGAACCCTTCCTGTGCAAAAAGATGGGCGAGGAGTGCGGTGATCGTGGTCTTGCCAACCCCGCCTTTTCCGGTGATAACGATCCGGATACCATCTTTACCCGTAGAAGATAAATGGCTGTTGCCGGCTTCCGGTGAACTACGCAATTTCCCGTGCAGGCTCATATCCCGAGCTCGGTCCGCTTGCGTTCGATGTGATCCGAGATGAGCACCGCTGCCTTTGCCGGATCGGGTTCCACCGCAAAACTCGCATTCACCGCGCCTTTCAGCCCTTCAGTGAGGAGTGATACGACCGGGGGGCTCCCCGATATGTGCGGCAGCACGCCGAGTACCGTGTAGACGCCAGATGCAACGAAATATGCCCCGATGGAGACTGCTTTCTGCGAGTACCATTCGGGCGCCGCACCGGCGATGGGCAACTTGTGGATCGGCACATTGAGTGCATTGCCGAGTTCCGCTGCGAGCACGAGAATGCGGGAGTTGTCAACACAGGAGCCCATGTGGAGCACGGGCGGGATCTTTAAGGACTCGCAGACCGCCCGAAGGTCATCACCTGCCAGCGATGCGGCTTCGGGTCGGAGCAGCCCGGCTTTCCCTGATGCGATCGCGGCACAACCGGTTTCGACACAGAGGATATTCCTCTTAATCAGTTCCTTTGCCAGTGTCACATGCCCGAAATCATGCTTCACGTGCGGGTTGTTGCACCCGACAATCCCGACAGCTCCCCGGATCTTGCCAGCAGCGATCAGATCGATGAGCGGTTTGAACGAGCCGCCAAGTGCGTTCTTGATTGCCTCGTTGGAGAATCCTGCCATGACCGGAACAGGCTCTCCCGGGATAAGGACACGCTGGGGGTTCCGGTTCTTGTAGTTCTCCACCGCCATCCGCACAATCGCTTTGGCTGTGAGATATGCATCCTCCGCATGGAAGTCGAAGAAGTACGAGCCCGGGATCGTGGCTTTCGAACTCGTGGAGATGATGAGAGTATGATAGCAGCTTGCAGTCCGGGGGAGTGAGGGGAAGATGCACTGGTAGTCCACGACCATCGCTTCAAGAGCACCGGTTGCGATGATCAGTTCCTGATTGAGATGATTGCCGGTCATCGGGATGCCCTTTCTCATGAGCAATTCATTTCCTGTACAGCACATCCCGACAAGGTTGATTCCCTTTGCACCGTATTTCTGGGCGAGGGTTTTCAGTTCAGGATCAGCCACCGCCTTCACCATCACTTCGGAGAGCATCGGGTTGTGACCATGCACCGAGATGTTTACGTGTTCCTCTTTTAACACTGCCAGATTCATCTTCGAGCTGGTAATTGTGGGAGTGCCAAACAGGATATCCGAGACTTCAGTGCCGATCATCGATCCGCCCCAGCCATCCGAGAGCGAGGTGCGCAGCCCCTGGAGCAGGATATTGACATAATCAGCTCCGACTCCCATCTGGATGCGGTGCATCGAGTCCACTACTTCACGGTCAATGCCCCGCGGCGTAATGCCCAGTTTGTTCCAGATCTCACGGGTCGCCTTCGGGGCACGGTTCAGGAACTGGAGTGCGTTCTTCCTCATCCCATACTCTTCAAGCATTGCGCCACCGAGTTCCGCGGCAAGCTGTTCGGGTTTCTTACCGTCTGTTTTGATATTATATTCCTTGCAGATTCTCTGGAGTTTTTCCGTATCGGTGATTGCGTAGTCTTTGGTTTTACCGGTTCCAAGGAGATACAGCGTCTCGACAATGTCACGACCGTGATCCGAGTGGGCTGCCGCACCAGTTGCGATCATGTCCAGCAGGTTGCGGGAAACGATCAGGTCTGCATCGGCACCACAGACACCGCGAATGCGGTGGGGCGGGATGATCCGGCAGGGTCCCATGGTACACCGTGAACAGGATGTGCCGGCTTCACAGTGTTTGCAGGGAGGCTGCTGCATCTCAAACCGGTCCCAGACCGTCTCGATGCCCTCCCGCATCATCAGCTCAATGACTGGTTTGGCGTTCTCATCGGTCGTCCGCTCTTCTTTCTTCTGCACGATTAATGCCGGGTTCATGAGCGACATTCTTGCCCTGTCGAGCTCGCAGACATCGAGCCGTTCCCGGATCAGCTGGGGTTTTGGGTCTTCTGGCATCATCTGTCACACCACGATACTGGATAGTTGCTAATCCACCATTGCGGTATATATCTCTTGCCACGCACAACCTCAACGCCCCGACGCTTTGCTATCCGTGCGAGTTCTCTGGAGGGATCGATGCCGAACGGTACCGGAAACCGTTCCGATCCCCACGTTAAGCCCGCGACCATGATCCGGAAGACCCCCAATGAGCATCCGCTGCTGTTCCTGATAAGTATCGTCGTGTTCATTGAACCATTGGTCATAATCTCCCGGCATTGTCCTCAAAAACACGAGGCGCTCCCAGATGGTTTATACGTCGTAAAATGGCATCGGGCTGGCTGAATAAAATCTGGAAACGCAAGATGGCTTTTTTATTGTTGTTTGATTGGCGAATGGTACGCAGCGGGGGTGCGGATGAAAAGGATAAAAATGCACGGTGGAGTTGGGGGTGAGCGGGCTGCATTGCCAGGGTTCTTGGACCTCGCACGGTGACGGACGGCAACGGCTCATGCAGTATGAAGATGACTCATTCGATGGCCTAAACAAAAAGGGAATGAGAAATTATCTGGCTTACCCAAAATATGCCTTGACCTGTGGCTGGAACAGGTACCAGAGGATAATAGCCGCGATGATGATCCCGACAATGGCACTGATCCCGCTCGTGAACAGGCTCACGAGACCAATCAGGATGCTGATAGCCGAGAAGATGACACCAATGATCCAGACCCATGACCAGGCGAGGAAACAGCCAACTCCTAATAGTAGATCGACGATTCCGATGATGAAGAATACGACTCCGATAGCCGCACCAATGCCTCCCAGTCCCGAGACGCTCAGGATTGCCCCTCCGACGAAACCGCCGACAAGCATGAGCAGTCCGCCGAGGATCCAGAGAATACCAAGAATTGTTACTCCTAATGGTCTTGCTGACATACCATAACATTCGTCAGGATCTACTTATTTTTTTTGCTTCACGATTCCGCAATCCGTTTCATAGATTGCTTGCCAAACTCCTTGTTCACGAGTTTGAACACGGCATCTGACCACACCCGTAAAATTGGCATGTTACCGTTGTGTCGCAGTCGAAACCGATGAAAGTTGTGTTGATGGTGTAGAATATTGAGAGGCGGCGAGATTGGCTGCCGGGGGACGGGCGGAGCGTTGAGGTGTTCCCCTCTCCGAATCCAGCACACCCGAGCTCCGTGAACCGCCGGGCAGCCGCGAGAAAATCCTGTTCGGTCGCAACGAGCTCAATCGTCCCGTCCGGCAAAACCCGCTGTGCCCGATGGCGGACGTTGAGCGCTGCATACGAACTCGTCATATCCAGAAGATTGTCCCTTCGCCTTTGCCCGCTCTTTCGACCATCCCCGGATCTGCTGCTCCTGCCGGTCGTGCTTCTCCACTTTTGTCTCGTACTTCTCCTGCAACTCCTGCCACCGCTGCTTCCCGCTGCCGCAGGACTGATGATGGCAGGCGACTTTGATCTTACCGCTGGCTGAACAGCCAAAAAACCGTTATACCCTTATCCTTCCGGGTGCATAGGGTTAATAGACGGTAGAATAACGTACCTGCACTGAGAACCATGAAACCGAGAGACCGGTCTCCCACAATTGTTGTCGAAGATCCTGCGGATTCACTGGATGAACTTTCCGAATACCTCGATGTTCTTTCGAGCAGCGCACGGCTCAGGATACTAAAATTCCTTGAAAAGAACCCAAAGGATGCGCGGGCAATCTCAAATGAGATCCAGACCAGTTATGAGAATACCAAAAAGCATCTCGACAAGCTCCTGAGTATCGGAGTGATAAAAAAAGAGGCAGGACTTGGTGCCTCCACATCGAAGGGTATTCATCCGGTATGGAAGTATTCGACAGTTCGGGGCGGGCTCGAGGCAATTATCCGGAACCTCGGGTTGTTCTCCAATACACGGATCCAGATCGTGGACGGCGAGATCTCAAAGAGACTTGAATCTGTAAAAAAAACACTCTCAAAAGAAGTGCTGGGAGACGTCCCTGCAGCGATCGTGATGGGCGGCGCTGATGACGGAAAAATTTTCCTGCTCAAAGATAACGCCACCAGGATCGGGAGGGGCGATCAAGAAAGCCTTGCCGATAACGGAAAGGAAAGGGAGGTTACACTCTCCGGCTCTTATACGGCGGTGACCCGTATCTCAAAACCGCATGGCAGGTTTGTCCATGACAGGGACAAATGGTATATCGAAGACTGCGGGAGTACCGGGGGAACGCGGCTGAATAACCGCAGGCTTGAGGTACATAACCGGACTCCAGTACATGACGGCGATATCATCGAGCTCGCACACGGGGTCTCTGGTGTAAAGCTGATTATGGTCATACCACCCGCACCTGAGCCGGTGACGTCACATGCATGCACAACGAAAATGCCAAAAGGCAATTTAACAGGAAAAACTCCATAGGATCCCCGTCATGTATTCCTGTGAGGACTGTAGCGATGAACAAAATATCCCCGGGCAAGAATTGAGATGAGCCTGCGAACGCCATGATGCGCATCACCCGCCAGATCTGTTTCACTCTTGTCGTTGTTCTTATTCTTGGAGCCTGCTCGGTTTCAGGAGTTTTTGCAGCAGAACATACCGTAGGTTCATCCGGTGCAGAGTTTACAAACATCCAGACGGCAATAAACTGGGCGTTGCCCGGTGACACAATAATTGTAAGAAGCGGACTTTATGCGGAGAGAGTACGGATTGATAAACCGATCATTCTTCTTGGGACAGACAGCGGGGGCGGGGCGCCATTCATCGATCCGCAATATGAGGGGGCTGCAATCGAAATTCTTGCCGATGGCTGCACTGTAAAAGGTTTTGAGATCCATAACAGCAATCTTTTCGGGGGGATCCATATAGCATCCAACGGAAACACCGTCGCAGACAATATCATAAAAAACAATGCGTTGGGAATATCCTTCAGCTCTGCAGATAAAAACTCCCTCACCGGCAATACCATCACGGACAGCACCAGTGCCGGGATCGCCCTTGAAGACTCAAAGGATAATCTCATCGAAAATAACCGCATTCTCGACAATACCGTTGGTATCACGCTGGATGAATCCTCGCGTCGCACCCATATCTACCACAATACGTTTTCAAATAACCAGAATGTGCTCTCAAAAAGTGCGACATCTGAGTGGGAATCTCCGGTTGTAATGGCATACACCTATCTCGGAAGAAAGATTGACAGCCAGATGGGAAACTACTGGGGTGATTACCATGGAAAAGATGTAAATGGTGACGGCATCGGAGACACGCCCTATGTGGTTCTCATATCCGGGATCCAAAACCCGTGGTTATCCACAAACCAGGATGTGCTGGATCTATTTCCCCTCATAGACCCGAAAGATTCCTACCACGACATTTCCCCCACACTGGAACCGGGCATTGTAAAACTCCCGGTCGTCCCCACGCCCGTTGTAACCATTTTTAGTGTGGGAACCCCAATCCCGCGAACTCCTACGGCATCTGTAACTGCCACTCCAGTGCCAGTTTCCACCTTACCCGCCATTATCCTGCCCAGCTTGGATCACCTGCCGTGGATTCCTGCACTGCTGGGGGTTTTTGCACTGTTTGCGATTGGCGGTGTTCTGATCATTTATAAAAGAATGAAGGGTAGCAGGCGACCGTCTCCAGATACACAGTCTTCCCATCCTTTTACGATTCCGGAACTATCTGCTTCCGGTGCCACAATAACGACACCAGCCACCACGGTGCCTGTTGCAGAAGATCCGGATGAGGCAGTTTCCGGGCAGAAGATCTATTTTCCAAAAGATCTCGAGAGCAAGTATACTGGAATCCGGTATGTCGGGCGGGGTGGGGTGGCGCATGTCTTTGCCGCTCATAGAAAGACCGACGATAAACTGGTCGCAGTCAAGATCCCGATAAGCTTTGACGAGATAACAGGCAAGTGCTTTTTAAATGAAATTGCCGCATGGGAGAAGCTCCGTCACTTAAATATTTTAGAAATCCTTGCCGTAAACATCCTCCCGGTCCCGTACGTGGAGATGGAATATGTTGCAGGATCGCTGGATGCAGTGGAAAAACCGATCCCGGTCTGGAAAGCAGTGCATATCATCAACAGCATTGCAGATGCGCTGCAATATGCCCACACCCGCGGGATCGTCCACCGGGATATCAAACCTCACAATATCCTCCTCACTCCAGACTTTGTCCCAAAAATCACGGACTGGGGGATGAGCAAGATCATCGCAACAGAAGTAAATAAGTCCAGCATCGGCGGGTTTTCACTCTCCTACGCGGCACCGGAACAGGTCTCTCCTGCGGATTTCGGAAGGACTGATGCACGGACTGATATCTACCAGCTGGGGGTGGTCTTCTATGAGCTGGTCACCGGCTCGATACCGTTTGGGGGGGATAGCATCGTTGAGGTTGGCAATGCAATCGTGCGGGAAAAACCGATCCCACCGTCAGAATATAATCCGGAGGCGGCAATAGTGGAAAAGATTATCCTCAAATGTCTTGAAAAAGATCCCGCGGATAGGTACCAGTCCGCTGCTGATCTCTCCGAAGCACTCGCAGGGTACCTCGATGAGGATGAGGGTGTGTGAAAAATGCAATTCTTACTCTATGACCCTGATACAATGGGAAAAACGGAGTCCATGAAATGACCAGTAAAAAAAAGGAATATGTTGCGGTAACCTGCGGGCATTGTGAAGGCGTCGGGTGCACGTACTGCAACAAAACCGGGACCGTGCTCGTCGTTGCCCCAAAACGGCAGTGCTCCCATTGTGATGGAGTGGGCTGTATCTACTGCGGGTTCACCGGCTGGGCAGAGCCAAAAGGTAAGTATGACTGAACCGGTCATACAAATCTGCCTTCAACCCTTCGCGGGATAACGCATTCTTCGAATTGTTTTGCAAAGTACCGGTCGGTCATGCCCGCGATAAAATCCCGGACAAGTTCGGCGGGTTTTGCCGATTCCACATACTTTGGGTTGATCCAACCGGTCGCAATAAATTCAGAAAAGATCTTTGAGTCCCGGTCATCATCTGCAAGATTATCAAGATACCGGGCAAAGAGCATCTGGTACATCCGTTCAATTTTACCCTGTTCTGCCGTCAGTTTCGGATTTTCGTAGATGAATTTTTTTGAAAACGAGCGCAGCGCAATAAGTGCTTCCTCGACAACCGGGCTGTACGAGATATATCCGGTATCCTCGCTGTCGCTGTTTCTTAACAGATCATAGATCAGCGTGTTGATAATATCCCCGTTCGTATTGCCGAGAACTTTTTTGCAGTTGGCAGGAACCGGGGTAGCATCATCGATCAGTCCGACATCCCGTGCATCCTGCAGGTCGCGACCGATGTACGCAATCGTGTCGGCAAATTTGACGACGCATCCCTCAAGTGTCATTGGTGCCGGGGGGCAATTCCCGGCTGCATTCGCATGCACCTTCCGGTCGAACATCGCCCAGTCACTGCACGGCTCCGGTTCGATGGGCACATCGTCAGCTTCGCCGTTGTGGCAGAGGATCCCGTCCAGCACCTGCATGGTCAGGTCGCAGGCTTCAATCCGGTCAAGGAACTGCACGCTCTGGACGTTGTGGTAAAATTTCCCGATCCCGTACTGTTCGCAGAGGGCGGACAGGCAGGCTTCCCCGAAATGCCCGTAAGGGATGTGCCCGATGTCGTGCCCGACCGCAATTGCTTCAATGAGGTCTTCGTTCAAGCGCAGGCTCCTGCCGATGGTGCGGGCGATCTTCGAGACCAGCTGGACGTGGATGACCCGGTGGGTGATGTGGTCGTTTTCGACAAGATAGAAGACCTGCGTCTTGTCGATATAGCGGGTGTATGCCCGGCTGTGGATGATCCGGTCGGCGTCGCGGGAGTACGGGGTGCGGAGGTCTGCCGTCTTCTTATCCTGGCGCCGCACCGCATCAGCGCTCGTTGCAGCAAGGGGAGAGAGCAGTGCTTCCCGTTGTGCCGTATAGGTACGGGTAATGGATTCGGGATCGTGTGTATGGAATTGTTTATTCTCCGGACTCTCGTGCATGTTCACGTCAATTTTGTGCCCGGGGCTATTAATGGTGACGAAAGCGCGGGTTTCGCGGGAAGCCTGTGAGCGCGTTTGCCGTAAAAACCGGGGGTGGCGTTCGGAGTCACCTCCCGTATGTCACGAAGGTATCCCCATACTGGACAACGTGTCCGCTCATCGCCTTTACGAGTTCATCGTTTCCCGCACCGGGAGCGACTGCAAGTTCGGTGTCAAGCCCGTAGACTTTGAAGAAATACCGGTGGGTCTGCCCGTATGGCGGGGCGGGTCCGTTATAGCCAATCTTCCCGAAACTGTTTTTACCCTGAACTGCTTTCAAGGGGAAGGTCACAACCGGGACCTTTTCGATATTCTCCGGAATGGAATTGACGAGATCGATGTTCCACGCCAGCCAGTGGATGAACCCGCCACCGGGAGCATCAGGATCATTGCAGATGATGGCGAGCGTCTTTGTGATCTTCGTGTTGATGCCCCCGACCCCGATCCCCGGGGACTTATCCTCACCATCCACGGTATAAGCGCTGGGAAGGTTTTTGACCGGAATTTTTACCTGAAGTTTCTCCATACAACTACGTTCCTGTACATGCCTCATATCCTCCGGTTATAATAAACCTGCGTGCGGTGCAGCAAACTCCACATCTTTATGGGCATTCGCGAATAACCGGTAAGAGTACATTTTACATTTGCACCGCATATTCCGGAGGCAACTATGGCAAAGAAGAATACGATTCCAGATTCCAGCAAAAAGAAAAAAGACGAAGAGTGCTCGCATGAGTGTTCAGGCTGCGCGAGCGCGGCAAACTGCTCGGATGCAAAACCCGGGCTCCCGGCGAAGGCAGACATTGATGCAAAGCACGTCATCATGGTCCTGTCAGGGAAGGGGGGTGTTGGGAAATCCACCGTGTCGGTAAACCTTGCGTTCGCACTCTCCAGCCACGGGTATCGCGTCGGTTTACTTGACCTCGACATGCACGGTCCAAACATCCCGAAGATGCTTGGCATCGAAGACCACAAGCTTGCGATTCTCGGAGACAGGATCGAGCCGGTTCACATCACTGGCAAGCTCTCGGTCATCTCCATGGCATTTCTGCTTCCGGATACGAGCACCCCTATTATCTGGCGGGGTCCTATGAAGATGGCAGCAATCAACCAGTTCCTCACTGAGGTCAACTGGGGATCGCTTGACTACCTTGTTGTCGATCTCCCACCTGGCACTGGTGACGAAGCGCTCACGATCGCGCAGCTTGCGCCCAATGTAAGGGGTGCCGTGATCGTAACCACCCCACAGGATGTGGCGACGCTCGACTCCCGCAAAGCGGCAAAATTTATAGAGAAGCTCGGGCTACCCATCATCGGTGTCATCGAGAACATGAGCGGGATGCTCTGTCCCCACTGCGGTCAGGAGATCGATATCTTCGGTAAAGGTGGCGGGAAGAAGATCGCAGAAGAACTATCTGTGCCGTTCCTTGGGGCGATTCCACTCGATATCGAAATGCGTAAGGCGGGAGACGAAGGGCGCCCATTCATTATCCGGCGGGCTGGCGATACTGGCGGCAATGCCACGTGGGCATGCGTTGATGCAGTGATGGAACAGCTCATCAGGGTCGTTGAAGGATAAGCCAATGGATTATATGCGGATTCTTACCGGAACGCAAGAGCCCATGTCGATTTATGATGGGGTTATACAATGCCTGGAAAACCCACTGGCATTTCCCGATCTCCTCGAACCAGTCTACCGCGAAGCAATGAAACTCGATGACGAGACGCTCGACCGGTTCCGGTTTGCGCTCCTGCGGCTCCAGCTCTATGCAGACATCCACCGGAACGAGGATCTCGAAAAAGCGATGCAGATCAAGTTCGTTGCACAGGTCCTGGAAAAAGTAATCTTCGGGACGCTTGTTATGGAACAGGAAGAGCTGGGATCAGGATGAGCCGGTACATTCCTTCGCCCTGATGATAATGTCGGCTTTGACATGCACTGGTGATACCTATAAGTGCCCTCCCGTTCAATAATTGACCGATAAAAACCGGACGCAGCAGCAGCTGTTTACCCCGTTATTTCTCAACTACCATATCCTTATTCAGTGGAGTAACAATGACGTCACGCATGCACGCCCCGCACACGACCTGTCCGGGGTGCCAGGAAGAGGTTTTTCTGGATGAGCTTGTCGGAGGCAAATGTCCGCTCTGCGGGTGCTCACTGGAAGATTTCGATGAAGCGTTCGGGGAGTATGAGGGAATCCTCGACCGGTCCGATCTCTCGTGGCTTATCTTTAATTATTTTGTCTTTAAAAAATTTGTTGACCTGGGTGTACCGCCCCACCAGATCATGGAGTTTGTCGCGACCTACGAACAGAACGCGGAAAAACCCCCGGAGGAATGGACAAAGACCGACTTTTTGCTCGAACTCCCCATGACCGTTTGGGACCGGATCAAGCCCAAGCGATGTGCGAAATGCCAGAAAGTCTTTTTCCATAACGCAAAGAAGCAGATAACCGGCGACATGCGTCACACGAAAGTGACCATACAGTATGTCTGCGACCGGTGCTGAACACTCCTCAGCCACATGTGGGGCGTGTTATAAAAAGCGATGTGTTTTTTTATGCAAAATTCCTAACCTGTCCACCTCGTAACCGGGTCCGGATCTTTGCAGAATACCACAATACGGTTCGTGTTTGTCCCCCCTTCCATATTGTCAACACCCCAGATATTCGAGGTTTTGGTGAACGTCTGCTGGTTGATGAGAATTCCCACGCAAAAAAAACCAGCGGCGAGCCCGAGCGGCACGACATGCTCCTCAAGCCTGACCGTTTTATTGCGCACCTCGCCGACTTCGAATGCCACATATCCTCCCCTCCGGGTGATCCGGTAGAGTTCAGAAAATACCGCGCCCATCACTGCCGTCCAGTCCTTAATGGAACGTGCCATCGTGATCTGTGCGCCGATCGCATTCTCATCCAGCCCATTGAACCAGCACCGCAGCCAGTTGTCCTGACGGTACTGGACGATGTCCAGAAACGGGGGCGATGTGACGGTAAGCTGGACCGCTGCATCCGGAATGGATGGTGTTGTCCGGGCATCGCCGGTAAATAACTGTGCGGTCTTTCCTGCACGGTTCAGGTTCTGTTTTTCTTTCTCCGTGAGATAGGCAAGCAGGGATTTTGTCTTTTTTTGGATGATTTTATGGGTGTCGCGGTATACCGGGACCTGGTTTCGTTTCAGGTTGATCCGTCTCTGGCTCACCTGCGATACCGCCTGATTGGGGGGGAGCGTGTAGACCGAGAAGAACCCGGGAGAGTGCCCGGTGAGCCGGTTTGTCGCCACCATCGCGATCCAGCGGTCGATTGCATCTTCCGTGCCGGCTGCTTTTCTCTCTGACAGGTAATCCCGCAATGCGACAATCTCCCGCTCGGTACCTGGCTCGTAGAACATGGAGAGGTCAATTTCTGCCCGGTCGCCGTTTTTTGGGATGGTTTTTAAGCGCACGGCGACCTCATCTGTTGAGGGAGGGAAAAACCTCGGGCAGGTCATGATCCGGGAGAGTGGGTTTGCATCGTTTGCCAGCACGCACCGGGCGGAAAGCCCGGCTTCAATCACGGTAGTCCCCCGCCCGGAAAACGGGTCATAGACCACGTCTTTTGGCTGGGTCAGGAGATCAATAAAAAAGCGGGGGAGCTGCGGCTTGAAACAGGCACGATACGAGATTTCGTGGATCGAGGATGCCTGGCGCTGCCGTGCCGTCCAGAACTCGTTTGTGTATTTCGGGATGGTCACAGTACCGGTAATAGTCTCTTCGACCTGCGTACATTGACCGGAGGGACCGGTAAACGAGACAAGGTATTCGTGGAGGGTGGGTGAATGTTCACCCGCACTGGTGCTCCCGAACTCGTCTATATTCGTTTGCATAGTCCGCATACACCCCGTGTGTCCTCTTCTCTCAAATGTCATTCTCCGGTAATAAAAAACACCTGTTGAGACCTGCGCCACCAGTCTGATACAAGAAAATCATCGAATGACGATTTCTTATGAAAATCCATCTGAAATTTTCATCGCTGTGTTTGTGTCATAGTCGGCTCATCGGGAGTTCCTATGAATGTAGCGAGAGCTGCACGATCACAGGAACCGCCGATTGAGCCATCGAGTGCCAAATCCATACACAACCAATTTCTCGTCATCGGATTTTAATCGGCACAGGAACTGATCTACTCCATTACCAGGCTTAATGCCGGGTGATACCGCACCATGCCCCCCACACCGTCAAGTGCACCCGGGACAAGGGGCAACGCCATGAGCGACTCATCCGGGCATGGGAATGTCACATCAATGCCCTGCCTGCGTGCCTGCGTAAACCCGAACAGGGGATAATACTTCGGGTGACCTACGACAATGATGATGCGGTGCCCGAGACGCCGGCACGCTCCAAGCCCCTCTTCAATAAGTGCTGAACCGATCCCCTGGCACTGGAACAGGGGGTGCACTGCCAGCACTGCGAGGGCGAGCGCGGGAACCTGTGCGCCATCAGATTCGATGGTGATCGGCGGAAACAGGATATGCCCGATAATCCGGTCGCCGTGCACGGCAACAATGGAGAGAGCCGGGTTGAAATTCCCGCCATCCCTCAGGGTATCTACGAGCCGTGCCTCCTCATCCTCCCCGAATGCCTGGACGTTTACGTCAAAGATATGATCCCGGTCAGCCGGAATTTCGGAGCGGATAACATACGAACTCATCCTGTATTCTTTGGCAGGGCAGGGTAAAAAAGAGCAGTGCTCAGGAACACGGGTGCAACAACGGGGCTTTTTCTGGACCAGAGCAACGCCGCTCATCACCAAAGTCGTTTGCGAGGACCGCCGGACTCTAACTCCTGTTCGCCACCGGAACGCAGGGTTTTTCCGGGCTTTGCGATCCTTTTTTTACTTGTCGATCGGTTTGAAACAGAGATTGGCGTTGTCCTCCAAGGCAGCGGAAATGGTTCGTGTTACCCTGCGGAAGTACGCACCCTCAGGTTTCCGGCAGGGGAATCAGGGTATGGTATCGCTTGTGGATCAGAGATTGTATTACGGTTCGCAGGCAATCTTTCCGGTATGAACGCAACGCTCCGGGCATACATCGATCTCCTGCGCCTCCAGTTCTTTTTTGCATGGGTGATCCTCTTCTGCTCCGGTTACCTGCTTGCGACTACCGTCTATAGCGGTTTTTCCTTTTTTGACCTGGTAAAGGTGGCACTGATCGCGTTCTTCGGGTTTGAAGCCGGCTTTGTCTTAAACGATTACGTAGACCGGGACTTTGACAAAAAGGATGTCGAGATTGGCAGGCTGACCAAGTACTGGCGGGCATTCGGGACACGCCCCATCCCTCTCGGGCTTATTGCGCCGAAAACGGCACTGGCACTCTTTTTCATTCTTGCCGCAATAACCACGCTCCTCATCGCAACACTCCCGTACCCGAACTCACTGTACGTGTTCCTCATCATGGTCTACTGTTATGCCGTAGAAGTCTTTTACCAGATCAAAAAACGCCATCAGAGATATCCCCTCGCCCAGCTCATCGGGCGCACGGACTTTGCCCTGTTCCCGGTCGCCGGGTACCTCTGCCTCGGCAGCCCGGACGCAAATGCGGTCCTGTACTTCGTGTTCTTCTATCCCTTTGCACTGGCGCATCTCGGCGTAAACGATCTGATCGATGTCGGGAATGACCGTGCGCGGGGGATGAACACGCCGGCGACACTCTATGGTCTGGCAGGAACCACCATCTGGATTGCCGCATTCACCCTCATCCACGCGGTGATGGCGATCATCTTTGCGTTCCGGCTCGGCTGGATCGCCCGCGCCGGTTTTGTGATTGGGCTTGCGTTACTGGCGGGAGCGAACATGGTGATCGCAAAAAACAAAACCCCCGACGCTGCGCTCGCGGTGCTCCCGCTCTTCCATGTCACGATGCTCATCTACGCGGGATCGATCGCATTGGATTCGATCATATAAAAACCGGGGGACATCCCTACGGGTTATTTTTTTTAAGATCCGTTATCCCCGTCACTGACAATTTTCCCATCTCTGAGCCTGATAATCCGGTGAAAATAGTCCTTGTGCCAGTCCTCGTGAGAGACCATCACGATGGTCTGCTGCATATCCTCGTTGATCTCACGGAAAAGTTCGAGCACCATCTTTGAGTTCTCCGAGTCGAGGTTGGCGCACGGCTCATCGGCAAAGAGGATTTCCGGCTTGTTCACCATCGCACGGGCGATCGAGACGCGCTGCTGTTGTCCTCCGGAGAGTTCCCGCGGGAGGTGGTCCCGCCGGTCGCAGAGCCCGATCTTCTGCAAAATGCCAAAACTGTCTTCGCGGTACTGTTCTTCGGTCCGGTCTTTTCTCAGCATGGCGGGGAGGGAGACATTCTCCATGACCGTCAGATCGGGAACGAGTGCATAGTCCTGGAAGACATAGCCCAGCTTGTAGAGCCGGAACATCGTCTTCTCGTGGTCCGTGAGCTGCGAGATATCCGTCCCTTCAATCACGATCTTCCCGGACGTAGGTTCATCAAGGAGACCCAGCATGTGCAAGAGCGTGGTCTTGCCGCTCCCGCTGGCTCCCATGATGCCAAGGAACTCCCCCTTTGCGATGTCGATTGTAACGCCGTCCAGGGCACGGACCTCGACATCCCCCATCCGGTAAATTTTCCGAAGGTCAGTGATCTCGAACATTTCAGGCCCTCATCGCACTCTGGATATCCTCGCGTGACACCTGGTAGGCAGGCAGATAGCCGGCAACGATGGCAGCAACAAAGAGGATCAGGGAGTTGGTCGCAAGATCCATCGGGGTCATGTACAGGGACGTGGTCCAATCGGCAGTCACTATGGGGTGGTATGCCATGTACACGTTGAGCAGCAATGCCATGATAATCCCGAGGACAATGCCCAGTGCGGCGAGGATGATCACCTGGAACCCGAAGTTGTGCATGATGACCCCCTTGTCCACACCGATTGCCTTGAGGATCCCGATCTGCTTGCGGCTGTTGAGGGTCTTAATCGTGATGACGATGAAGAGTACAACTGTCGTAATGAGGACGCTCACAATCAGCGACACGAGGTTGATTATGGCATAACTCTGGAGCGTCCGTCCCATGTTCTTGGCAAGTACATCCTCGGAGGTCTGTACCCTGTGCGTGACCCCGTACTGCAGGAGCTCGTTCTTGATAAACTCGTCTGAATACCCGGGCTTTGCCTTGACGGTGATATACTCCGCCTTATCGAGCGTTTTGCCTTCCACCTGCTCCATGTCGCTCCAGGTGATATACCCGGTTGCGTCTGCTTCGTACCAGCCGGTCAGGAAGATCCCTTTCACCCGGTAATCCTTTGTATAGCCGTTGGAAAACTCGATAGTGATCGAGTCGCCGACCCGCACACCCCCAAGCGAGGGCTGGAACTCGTCTTCCCTCCGAATCGTGGGGTCGCCGGCGACCGGCTTTGCAATGATGATCTCACCGGTATCGCCTTCCCCGAGGTAACTGCCCGCGGTCATCTGGGTATACAGCGGAGAGACAAGCATCTCGTCCTTGGGCGAGATGGCACGCAGCGTGACGCCCAGCGTGCGCTGGCGGTACTTGAGAGTCGCTGCCTTGGTGTAATGGGGAGATGCCCGTTTAACACCGGGCAGTCCATTGATGAGACCGAGTGTGGCATCAAGGTCATCGACATACTGCGTCCCTGTCTTCGGGTCCACGAGGACATCGGAGATCTCGTAGTCCACGATCTGTTTCGTTATGCTTTGACCAATGCCGTTGAGCATGGAGGGCAGGAAGATCATGTTGGTGAAGCACATCGCGATGATCAGTACCGTCAGGATCACGCTTGACTTGCTCCCCCGCTGGAGTGAACGCAGCGCCAGCAGGAACGCAACCTTCAGTTCTTTTTGTCCCATGGGAACTTTCCATTGCCTTTGATTTTGGGCAGGTACCAGTACCGGTAACCGACAACCCCGAGTATGACAAGGATGATGAGACCTAAAATGATCGTTCCTGATAAGTCTGCGGCAGGTACCCGTATATTCATCTGCCGGCTCATCGTGTGGGCACCCATATCATCGGTATAGGCGATCGTAAGATTATAGGGTTGATTGCCTGCTGTTGCGCCTTCGAGAAGGAAGATTGCAGGGGCATCGTTCCCGGGCTTGATCTTGCCGATGAATGCTTCTTTCGTTCCTTCTGCCGGAAGGTCGATTTTTGCTGATACCTGTTTTGCGTCACCGGTTCCGGTGTTCTCGATCCGGATAGTCAGATCGAAAGGAGTGTTCTCAGTAAGGCGCGGGGGATTGGTATCCACGGATACAAAACCCAGTTCTGCTTTGCCTTTCATTACCAGATCGATCCCGGTTGATTGAGTGCGGAGAATGCCATCAATCGCATGGTAGCTGATGGTCACGGGTATCCGGACAAGACCGGAGCTTGCCTTTTTGTCGGAGAGCAATACCAGTTGTGCCGTCTGCTGCCCCCCCGGGCTGATAATTCCCAAGTGGTAGAGATCGGAGTTTTTTGGCGCTACCACCGTGCTCATATTCTCGATTTTTACGGTCACGTCATCGGCAAGGGTCTGTCCTGCATTCCGGATCGTGAGAGTCACCAGTATCTCTTCACCGGGGTTTGCCGTACCGCTAAGCGACGAGTCCATGATCAGGATCGCCTGCCTCTGGATCCCGACCGCAGTATTGACGTTCACCGGGATCGGGTACCGGGTGCTCCTGCCGCCAGTGGTGTCGATCCAGACCTCCGGGAAATACATGCCAGTTGCAGCAGGAGCCTGAATGGAAAAGGTGATGGGGATGGATTGCCCGGGTCCGATTTCGCCTACGCGCTGGAAATCTTTGGAGAGGACAGTAATGCCGTTGCCCTCGAGCTTAATGTTCTCAATGTTGACGTTGATATCTGTAACTTTTGTTGTCCCTGATGTGGTAGAACCCGACCCGACGTTTTCCTGCAATGTCGCACTGGAGGCGGTGTTCTTTATCGTTATTGCGATCGTCCCAAAACTGCCGGGCATGAGCACCGAGGGGTTGACGCGGTAATCCGTGACTGTTACCGTTGGGTCACCAGCGGCAGATACCGGAATTACGGTTATGGCGACCAATGCGAGAATACATACAATACATACTATCAGTTTCATGCTGTTCAATCCAATTCATCCAACATTTTTTAATAATGCAACCAGGTAGTTTTCCGTCGATTTGATTATTTTATGAGTCCGGATGCGTCGGGTTTGTTAAACCTGTGATCCGGAACAATACGGTAATTTTTCGCACTATAAGTATTTAATGAAACGATTAAATTCAATATCGCATGAGGTAGATCCCACTCACCGTAATCACCTGTTCTCTGTCATCGGCTAAACCTGAAGTCGGCTATTCCTCCATGGGTTTTCAATAGAGAAGCCCAACGATCGATTCATGCCACTTCGCGACAATCCCTACTTACCCGGCACATCCTGCTATTTACGCTGACGAGCGCAAAAGAACATTGACCATGGGGAAGAGCAATGGGCGTATTCAGGTACGAGAGTAAGTATGCGGCACCGACAAAAGTGCAGCGGGAACGGTACATGAAAGGGGAGAGTGAGGAGCACCTCTTCGGACCGGACAACCAGATCATGCTGATCCTGTACAACGAAGCGGCATACCTCAAGGACGATGTTGACAATGTGCGGATCCTCTTCACCGGCATCCGGGACAAGCAGACGGCGGTGGATGAGGTGCGACGGCTGCTGGAATATCACGCGGCAAAGGAGAAGCGCGGGAGCGGCTTTTCTACGGGGAACGATGCGCGATAAGGGCAGGGGTTAATGGAGATCGTTGGGCAACATGGGCAATCACCCACGCACCCCCGTCTCAGTCGTCGCCCCGGATCTCCGCGATGAATGCGTGTCCGTACTTTCTCAATTTAAATGCACCCACCCCGGCAATCTCCAGGAAACTCTCTTCGTCGCATGGACGACTGCGTGCCATCTCCCGAAGGCTCTTATCCGGAAAGATGTAATACTGCGGCACGCCCTCCTGCTCTGCAATCTGCGTGCAGAGTGCCTTCAATCGCCCGTATAGATCAGGGTCATCAGCATCCGGGACTTTGATTGCAGGAGGGGTTAGGGAAACCTTCGTTCCTTCCGCCTTCCGTACCGCTTTCTTCCGTGCCATTGCCTTCGGCACGCTCGCCCGTGGAGCGCTCACTTCGGGAACGGGCAGCATCACCGGCGTTTTGCCTGCCAGCACCGCAGTACACTTTGCTGTCAGGCTGATGACCGGGTATTCGTCGCCCGTCCTCGCCAGGTACCCCTGCCGGACCAGATCCTTGATCCAGGTCACGTATTGCGGCTTTGTGTGCTTCTTCCCTGACTGATAGCACGGGAGCTCGTCAAGGTGATGTTCCTTGATCTTCGCGTTCTTCCCCCCGGTCAGGACATCGGCGACAAGGCCCATGCCAAACTGAGTTGGCAACTGTTCCACGCAGGAGAAAATCCGTATGGCTTCGGTTGTATACTCTCCCAGCTTCTTCGGATTGGTGCAGTTGTCGCAGAGCGCACAGTTGGTATCCGGGTACTCCTCCCCGAAATACGCGAGCAGGTATCTCCGGCGGCAGCTGGTGGTTTCGCAATATTCCGCCATTGCCTGCAGCTTGCGGATCGCCATGCGTGTATGCCGATCTCCGCCACCGTCGTTTTCAAGCATGGAGCGGGTTTTGCCGAAATCCCCCCGGCTGTAGAAGAGGAGGCACTCGCTCGGTTTTCCGTCACGCCCGGCTCGCCCGGTCTCCTGGTAATAGGATTCGATCGATTTGGGCAGGTCGTAGTGGATGACGAACCGGACATCCGGCTTATCGATGCCCATGCCGAAGGCGACGGTTGCGCATACGATCTTCACGATGTCATGGATGAATGCGTCCTGGACTTCGTCACGGACCTGTGTCGGGAGCCCGGCGTGGTAGGAGTATGATCTGAACCCGCGCCTCCGGAGTTCTTCGGATAGTTCTTCTGTCTCTCCCCGGGAGAAGCAGTAGATGATCCCGGATTCCTGCCTGTGCTTCCCGAGAAAATCAAGAAGTATGCCAAGCTGATCCGCCCTCTTCGGGATCACCCGGTACTGGAGATTTGTGCGGTTGAAACTGCCGACATATTCGTTTTCAGATAAAAATCCGAGCTGCTGGCAGATGTCCTTTCTGACTTCAGGAATGGCTGTGGCGGTCAGGGCGATAAGAGGGATTGTCGGGAAATATTTTTTTAGTGCTGCCAGCTGGCGGTATTCGGGTCTGAAGTTGTGCCCCCATTCGGAGATGCAGTGCGCTTCGTCGATGGCGATGAGCCGGACGGGTGCCTTGCTTAAGAATGCGAGGAAGTTTGCCTGCATGCATTTTTCAGGGGAGATAAATAGCAGGCGGAGGTTTCCGTTCTTTATGTCTGTATCGATCTGTCCCCGGTCACGGTATTCCAGCGCACTGTTGTAGGCAGCAGCAGGGATTCCGCGTGCGTTGAGATCGTCAACCTGGTCTTTCATGAGCGAGATTAAGGGGGATATGACGAGGGTCAGCCCACCAAGCCAGAGGGCGGGCAACTGGTAGCAGAGCGATTTTCCCCCACCGGTTGCCATGATAGCAAGGGTGTCCTTGTTCTGGAGTACCGAGGTGATAATCTCTTTCTGGAGGGGTAAGAACGAGGTATAGTTCCAGTATTTTTCTAATAGTTCCCCGGCTTTATCCATTGTGGCTCGTCACCCTGCGATGGGTTGTATT